>CWGU01000062.1_pt2 | contig 43521 bp, 39 predicted proteins | sample 667921 | NCBI WGS metagenome assembly CWGU01 (sample SAMEA3735815, study PRJEB9488) | human gut metagenome | biome: ENVO:mammalia-associated habitat; material: ENVO:feces | place: Malawi | collected 2009-02-27 | reverse complement strand
TCAGGGTGCGGCTCCGCGTCATCCTGGGGCGTCGCGCAAAAGTAGTGAAGACCATGACACCCTTGCGGCGCGTCCCAATGCCGCACTTCACGTCCAACTTGCCGACATCCTCCGAGAGAGGATTTACAGCCACGAATGGGCTGTCAACGCCCGTATCCCCTCGGAACACGAGCTGATGCAGCAGTTTGGCATCTCGCGCGGAACGGTGCGCAGGGCGCTCAAGTCGCTCGTCGAGGAGGGGCTGCTCGTCCAGCAGCATGGACGCGGCACGTTCGTCGCGGAGCCTGGCATCTCACATCCGGCGGGTGTCAGGCCAATATCCTTCGCGGAGTCGCTCCATAGGCAGGGCAAGGCATTTGTGACACGCGTCGTGGACAAGCGCGTGATTCCGGCGCCGGCTGACGTTGCTTACGAACTCGATGTTAAGCCAGCGACCGCCGTCATGTTCATGCGCCGTGTCCGCCTCGTGGATGGCGAACCCGTCATGTGCCAAGAGAGCTGGTCAAGCCTCTCTGAGTGCCCGGGGCTCGATGCGATGGACTTCGAGAGGGAGTCGCTGTTTGACGCGGTGCAGAAGTGCTCGCATCGCAAGATCAAGTACTCCGTTATGCGCTACCAGGCGAGAGTTGCCGGGCGTGAGCACGGCGAGCTTCTCGGCTGTGACGAGTCGGCGGCGGTGCTGCTCCTTGAGCAGACCATTCGCCTTGAGGACGGAGCCGCAATCGAATGGAGCAACACCTGGCTCAAGCCCGGTCAGTCCATCGTGGGTACGGCAGTACAACCGGACTAGCCTCTCCGGCATCCTCGATATAGCCCTAATACCGTTCAGAGGAAAAGACTTGCCGTTCGCCGGCTATGGGCACGTTGTCCTCTCCGACTTGTTCAGAAAAGCTTATACAAGTACTTGTTCAGGCAAACATGAACAAGTTGCTCTGAACGATGGAGTGATAAGCCGGGCCGGCGGATGCCCAAAGCTTCGCCGGCGGGGACGAGAGGAGAGACGAGGCGTGGAGAAAGCAAAGCTCAGAAGGCCGTTTTTCGTCGTCAACCCAAAGTCGTACCTCTATGGGGATGTTATTTACAGGCTTGCTAAGAAGACCGACAAGCTGTGCGAGCAGTATGACTTCGACTGTCTGTTCACTGCGCAGCTCGTGGATCTTCCGCACATCATCGCGACGTGCCCGCACCTTGTGCCGTGCGCCCAGAACATGGAGAGCCTGAAGCCGGGTCGCGGCATGGGCCACATCCTGCCCGAGGCGCTCGCCGCCGCCGGCGTCAAAGCCACGTTCCTCAACCATGCCGAGAACCCCGCGACCGCCCATGAGCTGGCCGCCACGATCGCCCGCGCCAACGAGCTCGGCATCCTCACGGTCGTCTGCGCCGACTCCGTCGAGGAAGGCAAGTGGATTGCCGGTCTCAAGCCCGACGTGATTGTCTGCGAGCTCACGAGCCTCATCGGCACCGGCACCGTTGCCGGCGAGGACTACATGCGCGCCTCCACCGAGGCCGTCAAGGCCGTCTCGCCCGACACGCTGGTGCTCCAGGCGGCCGGCATTCACAGCGGCCAGAACGTCTATGACGCCATCAAGTACGGCGCTGACGGCACGGGTGGCACCTCCGGCATCGTTGCTGCCGACGACCCGTTCGCCACGCTTGACGAGATGTTCGCGGCCCTCGACAAGGCCCGCACCGACTTCTGCAAGGAGGCCTAGGCATGACCGTCTACAAGGGTGAGTTCTCGCTCAAGACCGAGGCCGACAAGCCCACGTACGTTGACGTGACCGAGGAGGTCAACAAGGTCGTCGAGGAAAGCGGCATCAAGGAGGGCACGGTCACCGTCATCTCCTGCCACACCACCTGCGCGGTCTACGAGGACGAGTTCGATCACGATCACACTCCCGCTGGTGACACCTTCCTGCAGGCCGACCTCTCCGACGGCCTCAACAAGATCTTCCCGGAGCAAAAGGACTGGAGCACGTATCGCTATCCCGGCGAGCGTCACTTCGAGGAGGTCGAGTCGTGGCCCAACGGTGCCTCGTACCTCCCGGACGGACGCAAGTCCCTCTGGAACGGCGACGCTCACCTGCGCTCCACGCTCGTCGGTCGCAGCCAGGTCTTCGAGGTCGCGGGCGGCAAGCTCGAGATGAACGGCCTCGCGAGCATCTTCTTCGTCGACTTCGACCGCACGCGCGAGCGCACCCGCCGCGTCAAGGTTGTGGTGATGGGGGAGTAGAAGTCCCTACTATTTTGGCGTTCAGGAGTCCGCCGAAGCGGGCTTTGAATGACACGGGAGACCGTGATAATTTGGAGGTATCGGTATGAAGCGTATTTTGATGGCATGTGGCTCGGGCATCTGCACCTCTACGGCCGTGCGTAAGACCATCGAGGAGTTTCTCGATGCTAACGGTTATAAGGGCCAGTATGAGATCACCCAGTGCCGTGTTTCCGAAGCGCCCGAGAAGTCCCCGAACTACGATTTTCTCGTGGCTACCACTACCGCACCCGCCGGTCTGCAGTGTGACTATGTGAACGGTGTGCCCTTCCTCATGGGCTTTGGCGTTGAGGCTCCGCAGCAGGAGATTCTCAAGCTGATGGAGAAGTAGAACCTTCGTATTTAGGCATACCGGGGCGTATCGTGCGCTTGGCCTGCACCCCGGTCTTTTCGCTCGGTTTTCTTTGGTGAGCGAGTGCTTGCTCCTCGCAGGGGGCAATGGGGTAGGACGGCATTTTGGTTCTGCTCCCTATCGGGTTTAAATAATAGGAAGTAAAGGAAAGGGAGGTTACTCAATGGACGCAGTTATTGGCTTCTTCTCTGCGGTTTCAAACATGGGTGTCTCCGTCGTAATGCCCATTGTCATTACGATTCTTGGTTGTGCTCTGGGGGCAGGTTTCGGCAAGAGCCTGCGAGCCGGCCTCATGGTAGGCGTCGGCTTCATCGGCCTGAACCTTGTCATCAACAGCTTGCTCGGCACGACGCTTTCTCCCGCCGTCCAGCAGATGATCGAGCGCTTTGGCCTGAGTCTCTCCGTCATCGACGTCGGCTGGCCCGCTGCTGCCGCTATCGCCATGGGCTCGACGGTCGGCATCATCATCATCCCGCTTGGTCTCATCGTGAACATCGTCATGCTGCTTACGAACACCACGCAGACCGTCGACGTCGACATCTGGGATTACTGGCACTTCGCCTTCACCGGTGCCCTGGTGGCCATCGTCTGTGACAACATCGTGCTTGGCGTCATTGCCGCTGTACTCAACATGATTATCGTCATGGTTCTCGGCGACTACACCGCCCCCGAGGTCGAGAAGTCGCTCAAGATGCCTGGCGTCTCTCTGCCGCACGGCTTCACTGCCGCCTATGCGCCTATCGCCATGCTCTTCAACTGGATTTTTGACCACATCCCCGGTGTCAAGGACATTGACATCAACATGGACGTCATCCAGAAGCGCTTCGGCGTCTTCGGGGAGCCGATCCTGATCGGTTCCGTCATTGGCCTGGTCATCGGCTTCCTTGCCGGCTACCCCTTCATCCCGGCTGCCTCTGGCGACATGAGCGTCCTCACGCTCGCCGTCTCCCTCGGTGGCGTCCTTGTGCTCATCCCGAAGATGGCCGCACTGCTCATGGAGGGCCTGCTGCCCATTTCTGACGCGGGCGGCAAGTTCGTCCAGAAGCACTTCAAGAACCGTGGCAAGATTTACATCGGCCTCGACTCCGCCGTGGGCGTCGGCCACCCCGTCACCATGGCCATCTCCTTCGTACTCGTTCCCTTCGCGATTTTGCTCGCCGTAATCCTTCCGGGTAACAAGGTCATGCCCTTTGCCGACCTCGCCGTCATCCCTTGGATGTTCGTCCTCATCACCCCGACCGTGAAGGAGAACGGCTTCCGCGGCATCATCACGGGCATCATCGTCCTGACGATTGGCTTCTACATCGCTACCGACCTGTCCCCGCTCATCACCACGGCAGCCCAGAACGTCCAGTTCGACATGGGCGGTGCCTCCGCGATCTCCTCTATCTGCGACGGAGCTAACCCGCTCACCTGGGTCATCGTTCGTCTCAACGGCTACCTGGGCTATATCGGCACTGCCATCGTCGCGGTGATTGCCGGCGGCATGGCCTTCTGGAACCGTGCTCGCATCCTCAAGGAGGCCAAGGCCATGCACGAGGCCGAGGCTGCCACCGAGGCTGCCGCGAAGTAGCAATTGGACTGCGGGGCCTTAGGGCCCCGTGTCCTTTGGAGGCCCACATGAAGAAGACCTACACGTTCGAGCAGCCTTTCTTTAACATCGAGGTTCTCGCCACCGGAGTCTTTTGCCTTTTTCTGGTAGTTGTGTGCATGGTCTGTGCCGTGAAGGGCCTCTTTTTGCCCCCTGCGCTTCTATCCATCTTTGCGTGCGTTGCGTTCTATCAGGTGTGGAACACGTTCGTTTCCATTTCCAATCCCAGGGAAGTCGTCATCGAAGACGATGCCATAGCGTTTTCGGCATTTGGCCGTACCGACCGATACGAGCTCTCGGATGTTAACGAGTTTCGCGTCCGCGAGTTCCCCAGTGCTGGAAAGATGTATGTGCGAATCAACGGTGGCGGCTTCCTCCGGGGACGCTATTGGCTCCAGACCAAGGTCATGTCCGAGGGGGATGAACTTTTTCAGCGCATCCAGGACATCGAGTACCGAAAGCACCCCGAGACCATCAAGGCGCGTGCCCGTCGGGTCAACACCGAGTACTTGAAGAACGAGCAGGCCATTAAGGAATACGAGCGTGCCGCACGCCCGGGTTTCGTAAAAAAACTAACGAAGAACAGGCGCGCGCACACTCAGCCCAAGTAGCTGGGCGTGTCGCCGTAGCCGTTAGGTATTGTCCCGCTGCTGGTTTTCAAACCTAAGGAGAATGTCGAGAAGATGTTTGAGAATGAAAAACAGCAAGTACTGGATGCCGCTCTGAAGCTTGATCGCTATGGCCTGATTGCTCTATCTGGCGGCAACGTGAGCTGGCGCGTCGACAAGGATCACATTCTCGTTACGCCGTCTGGCATGATTTACGACGAGATGGTCGCCGACGACATCCTCGTCGTAGACCCGGACGGCAACATTGTGGAAGGCACGCGTAAGGCCTCCGTCGATACCGAGGCGCTGCTTTACGTTTACAACAAGATGTCTCGTGTGGGTGCCATCATCCACACGCACCAGCCGTATGCGACAGGACTCGGTCTCGTCATGGATGAAATTCCGTGCAACCTTTCCACACTCGCCAACGCCACCGAAGGCCCTGTTGCGGTTGCGTCCTACGGTGACCCCGGTTCCCTGTCCATGGGTGTGAAGGCTGTCGAGTACATCGGCGACCGTCTTGCGGTCGTTCTCAAGAACCATGGCGTGCTTGCCGTTGGCCGCGATTTGCGGCAGGCGCTGTTCTCCTGCGTGTATCTCGAGGAGGCGGCGAAGACGATCACGGTCGCGCTCTCTACGAGCCGTGAGATGGCAACCATGACCCAGGAGCAGATCGACGAGGCCGTCGCCACGTTCCACCGCTACGGTCAGCACCCGCTCAACGAGCAGAAGTAGTTCGTCCTCCGGTATCCTCGCTCAAGAAAGGCTGATTAGCATGCTTGTCAATCTTCGTGACATCTGCGCCATCGCCGAGCAGAACAACATGGCGCTCGGCTCGTTCAACACGCCGAGCCTCGAGGCCGTCCGCGCCGCCATCGCCGCGGCCGAGCGGACCGGCTACCCGGTGATCATCGCCCACGCCGAGGGCCACGAGCCCTTCGTGCCGCTCGACGCCATCGGGCCGGCCATGGTCGCCCTGGCCGAGCGCTCGAGCGCCCCGGTCTGCGTCCACCTCGACCACTGCGAGCACCTGTCCTACATGCGCTGTGCCCTGGAGATGGGCTTTAACGGCGCCATGTTCGACGGATCCTTCACCCCCTACGAGCAGAACGTTGCCAACTCCCGCCGCGCCGCCGCGATGTGCGCCGGCTACGACTGCGGCCTCGAGTGCGAGCTCGGCTCCATGGGCACGCGCGAGAACGGCGCCGGCCACGAGAACGACCACGTCGGCGAGGCCGTCTACACCAACCCCGAGGACGCCAGGGAGTTCGTCGAGGAGACCGGCACCGACGTCCTCGCCGTCTCCTTCGGCGCCGTCCACGGCATCTACAAGGGCGAGCCGCACCTGGACTTCGACGTGCTCAGGGAGATCCGCGAGCGCATCGATGCGCCGCTCGTGATGCACGGCGGCTCCGGCGTGTCCGACGCCGACTACAAGAGGGCCATCGACGCCGGCATCCGCAAGATCAACTACTTCACCTACGGCGCCAAGTTCGCCGGCGAGGCCGCGGAGAAGACGATCGAGGACATGAAGGCCAAGAACGCCGACTCCGTGATCTACTGGCAGGACCTCACCATGGCCGCCTACGACCGCCTCGTCGAGGACTTCACCCACGTCATCAAGGTCTTCGCCAACGGCGCCGACCCGGTGGCGTAAGGCGTTTTCATTCCGTTTGCGTTCGAAAGGTATTCCATGTCTGCAGTTGATACCAGCCTGTTCAAGCCCGAGCTCGTTTTCTTCGACTTCGAGGCCAAGGATCGCGAGGACTTCTTCGAGAAGCTCGGTGCCGAGCTTTCCAAGAAGGGTTATATCAAGGACTCTTGGTTCGACGCCATCAAAACTCGTGAGAAGAACTACCCCACCGGTCTTGACTGCCCCGCCATCAAGGTCGCTGTGCCTCACACGGACCCCGAGCACCTTATCAAGCCGTACATCGCCGTGGTCAAGCCTAAGACGCCGATCGTCTTCGAGGGCATGGCCGGCATGGGTGGCGAGGTACCGACGCAGCTCATCGTCAACCTTGGAGTGAAGGCCCACGAGGAGAGCCAGGTCGCCATTCTTCAGGCGCTCATGAAGATCTTCATCAACGAGGACGCTGTGAAGGACATTCTCGCCCAGACCACGCAGCAGGGCATGGTCGACACCATCACGAAGTACTGCGAGCAGGACTAGTTCTTCACATTTTGCTTGTTCGTTAGGAGGTCTCCCATTTCGCTGACGGGGCATATCCCCCAAGAAATGGGAGACATTATTCTTTTCATGGAGGTGTCTCTCTTTATGCTCAAGGAACTTCGTGACGAGGTCTATGAGGCGAACATGGATCTGCCCAAGCACGGGCTTGTGATCTTCACGTGGGGCAACGCGTCCGGCCTCGATTGAGAGCGTGGATTGTTCGTCATCAAGCCGTCCGGCGTTGACTATGACAAGCTGTCGCCCGAGTCTCTCGTGGTCTGTGACCTCGACGGTAAGGTCGTTGAGGGAGAGCTCAATCCTTCCAGTGACATGCCCACGCACGCGTATCTCTACCGTGTGTGGGGTGACCGGATTGGTGGCATCGTCCACACACACTCCTCCGCGGCTGTGTCCTGGGCGCAGGCGGGGCGTGACATCCCCTGCTACGGGACCACGCAGGCCGACTATTTCTTCGGCTCCGTCCCGTGCACGAGGGGTCTCACGAAAGAAGAGATAGAGAACGCCTACGAGCTCAACACGGGCAAGGTCATCCAGGAGGGCTTCGAGAAGGGGGAGGGCATCGACCCCGTCTCCCACCCGGGCTGCCTCGTTCGCAATCATGGGCCGTTCAGCTGGGGCAAGGATGCCGCGGCAGCCGTCTACCGCGCCGCCGTCATCGAGGAGATTGCCAAGATGAGCCGCGATACTGAGCTTCTGGCCATGGCTGCCGACAAGCCCGCTGCCGAGTGCCTGGCTCCTCAGTACCTTCTCGACAAGCACTACCATCGCAAGCACGGACCCAACGCTTACTACGGCCAGCCGGGGAAGTAGCCACCGACGCGGGTCCTGGGGCGAGCGTGCTTCTTCCACGCTCTTTGCGTAGGCTCGAACTCGCTGCTAGTGGCGTTGATCTTCCGCCGCATCCAAGCCGTCCGGCATGCGTGTCGGACGGCTTTTTCGTATCTGGCGCCCGCGCTGCCGCGTAAGCGCAAGGTACCCTCCTAGCCTCGTCGAGTGATCAAGGACTCAACGAGCAGATGGAACGAAGACAAGCCCTTGTCCGGCATGCCCTTCTTATCGTTTGCGCCGAGCTCCCGTGATCTTGTCGTGGCCGTAATGACCTGTTTTCCCGTAAAGGTGGTCGGAGCAAGCCTCTTGAACCCGTCGGGCATGTGTCGCTTGAGTTCTGTCTCCACGCGGTGAGCCTCCGCGCTGGGTCTTCCTGTGGTCGGGAAGTGAAGCAAGAGGTAGGCCTCGAACTTCGGGTTGCTTATGGCAAGTCCTCGCCGCTGGTCCTTAGATGCCCATTCGACGGCCTTGCGCATCTGTCCCGGCGTCCATTCGTCGACGTCCATGACGAGCCACTGCTCGTCGTTTCTCTGCAGGTCTCGAGGGCCCCTGCCCTTGGACGTCATCGTCTTGACGAGGCTGGCTGGGTCGGTCTGGCCCTTGTGATGATCGACAATGGAGAGACTTACGTCGCCTGCGTCTCGAATCAAGGCACGTACGGAGTTGAGGCGCAGGTAGTCAAGCTCGGTCTCTCCTTCTGCAACGACCTGAACTATGCGCCTTTGGCGTCTCGTCGCCCGCTTCGGTGGCTTCAGCGCCTCTCTTCTCGCGCCCATCTCATTCACCGCCGATGTCGTCTCGGAACATGGGAACCCCGCCAAACCTTCCGTCGAGGTAGCTCTTGAGCAGGTCGAGATCAGGCCTCAACCCCTCGTATTCGTCGAGCCTGACGAGGGACGACCTGCCCTCCCCGTCACGTTCGGTAATGAACATCTCGTCCCTTCTCAGCACGGACTGGTCCATGAGGAGCAGGTCCTGCGTCGTGAAGAGGAGCTGGCGGTGCGACGTGGGGCCGCAGGTGCGGAGGAATCCGTCTACGAGCTTCGAGGTGAGCATGGAGTGGAGGCAGCGGTCGAGCTCGTCGACGACGTAGACCCTCTTGGAGTCCTCGAAGCCGCCAAGTAGGTCGAACAGCATCGGCATGAGCTCGACGAGACGCCTCGAGCCTGATGACTCGAGAGCAAGGGAGAACGGGACGAGCCTGCCCTCTGAGTTGCGGTGCTTGGTCACAAGTCTCCGCGCCCGAATCCCGCCTTCGTCTCGGTCGATGAAGAACATGTCGCTCGGGTAGTCCCCGGACTGCTCCATCCTCAGAACCATCGATCGCTGTTCGCTGGGGTTATCCGATACCGCCAGGCTTGACAACACCTCCTTGGGGAGCGGGAGGGAGTCGACGTCAACCTCGTCGCCGGAGATGCTATCTATGCCGGTGTCCAGGCTCGACAGGGTTGCCGACGCGAACTCGAGGAAGTTGGGCCTCGTGTAGTAGAGGCCGAGCGAGCGGTTTTGCGAGGAGACCCCGACAAGCGCAAGGGAATCCCTAAACCACGCGTATGCGCCCATGATCTCAGCGACGCTCTGCTGAGCCGCCGCGTTTATGAAGAGCTGGTTTGCCCTCGTCCCTTTTGCGACGAACTCCGTTCGCTCCGGTTCCGAGAATGCACCCTCCCCAAACTCGTAGTTGCCGCCTTCGCGGGAATAGACGAGGATTGGGTCGTGCTTGTCCTTCATGACCCACAGGGACTCCGAGTGCACGTTGTCTCGGGATACGTTCGCGAGGAGCTGGTACACGATTCCGTTGGCGAGGAAGGTCACTTCGAACGACGTGGGCGAGGCCTGCAGCTTGGGGTCAAGCCTGAACGGGGCTACTGGAACAGGCTCTCCTACGCCAACTCCGAGCACGATGAAGTTGCGCAGGAAGTCCAGGGCCTGGAAGAGCGACGTCTTCCCCGACGCATTACCTCCGTAGATTGCCGCCGTGGGCAGCACCTTGAGGGAGCGAAAGCCGTCGACGGACGAGAGGGATGCCCTGCCGCGGCGCTCCCGGGACGCCACGAGGTTGAGCTCTGCCGGGTCCGAGTAGGATTTCCAGTTCTCGACCCTAAAGCCGATTAGCATGCTATCTCCTTAGAACACGTAAAGAGATATTATCACGCTGCTTGTAATAGTTTGCCTATGCACCGGCGCGCCGGATTGCCCGAGCGTCGAAGGGCCCGCCTACACCCCCGTGAGCAGGATGACGTTCAGCACCGTGACCACCGCGCCGATGCCCACGAGCAGCACCCTGAGCCACGGCCCGTTGGCGTAGGCCCCCATCACCTTTGACGAGCTCGTGAGCCAGATCTGCGTGAAGATCGTGATGGGGAGCTGCAGCGACAGCAGCGCCTGGCTCCACACGAGGCCCTGGAACGGGTCGGTCACGAAGAAGATCACCACCACGGCCAGGACGAACGTCCCCATGACGCCCAGGGAGCTGTGGCGGTCGTGGATGTCGTACGGCTCGTTGGCGATGCCCGACGAGATGGTGCCGGCCGCCATGCCCGCCGTCACGGAGCTGGAGAGCCCGGCGAACAGCAACGCCAGCGCGAAGATGACGCGGGCGGCCGGTCCCAGCAAGGGCTCCAGCGTGGCGGCGGCGAGCGACAGGTCGTCGATGACAATCCCCTGCGAGAAGAACGTGCTGGCGGCCAGTATCACCATGGCGCTGTTGATGGCCCAGCCCACGATCATCGAGAACAGCGTGTCGACGAACTCGTGGTCAAGCCGCTCGCGGACGACCTCCTCACCCTGCCCCTCGTAGTGCTGGCTCTGGATCACCTCGGAGTGCAGGAACAGGTTGTGCGGCATCACCACGGCCCCCAGCACGCTCACGATGATGGTGCTTGAGCCGGCGGGCATGGCGGGAACCACCCAGCCCACGGCTGCCGCCGGCCAGTCCACGCGCACCATGGCGATCTCCACGAGGAAGGCCAGGCCGATGAGCGACACGAACCCGATGATGATGCGTTCGATCTTGCCGTAGGAGTTGGTGAGCAGCAGGGCCAGCGCCGCGGCCGCCGTGAGGACACTGCCGATCTTCTCGGGAATCCCAAAGAGCATGTTGAGCGCGATGGCCCCGCCCAGCACCTCGGCCATCATCGTGGCCACGGTTGCGAGCAGGGCGGATCCCAGCACAAGGCGGGCCACCCACGGCCGCAGGTGGTGCGAGCAGCTCTCGGCAAGGCACTCGCCCGTCACGATGCCGAGGTGCGCCACGTTGTGCTGCAGCACGATGAGCATGATGGTCGAAAGCGTGACCACCCAGAGCAGCGTGTAGCCGAAGGTGGAGCCGGCCGCCATGTTGGAGGCCCAGTTGCCCGGGTCGATGAAGCCTACCGTCACGAGCAGGCCGGGGCCGATCCACTTGAAGATGTCGAGGCCGCCGTGGTGGCCCGAGTGGTTGGTGCCGAACAGCTTGCTGTGGACCCGCTCGCGCGGGGTCTGGGCGACCCTGGTGGCCGTCGCGTCGTCAGTCTTGTCCTGTGCCATGCTTCTCCCCTGGACGACTCTTCTCCCCAGCGAGACATGGTAGTGCGCTCACGGGGAGTTAGCTAAGGATAACTTAACGGGACCTTTATGCCGCCCCAACCCGTCACATTTCCTTCCGGATGATTTGACACATTTTCGTGCCGCGTCCCATTCGCGTGTAGCATTATCTTCCGGATGATTTGTCACACTCTGGTCTCCGCGCCTCTCTGACTTGCCCACTCCTTCGCCCCGTGCCCGCTTGGCCGCACCCTCTTCTTGGCCGGACCGCGACCTTGGGGTAGGGTAGGGAGCCTTGCCAGGGGTTCCTGGGAGCGGGAACGAGGGAGGATGCGCATGAGGGTCATCGTCTACACGGACGGGTCGAGCAGGGGAAACCCGGGGCCGGGAGGCTACGGGGCAGTGCTTCGCTACACGGACGCGGCGGGCACGCTTCACGAGCGCGATCTCTCGGCCGGCTATGCGCGCACCACCAACAACCGCATGGAGCTCATGGGCGTGATCGCGGCGCTCGAGTGCCTGCGCCGTCCCTGCGAGGTGGAGGTCCACAGCGACTCGCAGTACGTGGTGAACGCCTTCAACAAGCATTGGGTGAGCGGCTGGCAGCGTCGCGACTGGAAGAACGCCAAGAAGGAGCCGGTCAAGAACCCCGACCTCTGGAAGCGCCTGCTTAAGGCCATGGAGCCGCACGACGTGAGCTTCGTGTGGGTGCGCGGCCACGCCGGTGCCGAGCTCAACGAGCGCTGCGACCACCTGGCCGTCAAGGCCGCCACCGCCCCCAAGGCCACCCTCCTCACCGACGAGGGCTTCACCGACTAACTTGTGCACAGCACGGGGAGCGGCCCGTCCCGGAGGGAGGGGCTAAGGGACTTTGCGAAGCAAAGTGACCCCGACCGAGGGATGGGCCGCTCCCCGTGTTGCGCATCTCGGCGGGCGTCCCTAGTGGGCGTCCTCCACGTTGCAGCGGTCGACGATGGCGGGAAGCTCGCTCGCAAGCTCGCTCATCCGGCCGCTCCAGACGGCCTTGCTGGGCCGCGCGTGTCCCACATATATGGTGCGCATCCCGATGTCGGGCCGCGGGAAGTCGCGCCGGGCGTCGTTTCCCACCATGAGGCATTCCTCCGGGTGCAGGCCCAGGGCGGAGGTGAACTCGGCGTAGTAGCGGGCGCTCGGCTTCAGGCGCGTGGAGTTGCACATGTGGCTCACGCGCTCGAACGGCAGGTCTGAGATGTTGGCCCACTTCATGCGCGTGTGGATGCACGGGCCCGAGAAGCTCGGGTTGGTGGCGAGCGCCGTGCGAAGCCCAAGCTTGCAGACCATCTCCACCGCCTCGCGCCCGCCTGGCATGGGACGGGCCGCCACGATGCCCGAGCCCCGCCTGGGAAGCAGCTCGCGCTCGTAGAAGCGCAGGGCCACGCGTGTGTGTGGCTCGTCGACCGGCACGCCCGTGATGCGGCGGAACTCGCGCGCGTAGACCTGGAAGTTGGTGAGGCCGTCGGCCCGCTTGGGGTCTGCCATCGCAAGGTAGCAGCGACCGAGGGCCGCCGCCAGCACGAGCGGGCTCTCCCCGGATATCTCCGACAGGATCCTCGACATGTCCGCCGCATAGAGCGCCACGAATGCCATGAGGTTGATGTCGAGCAGCGTGTCGTCCATGTCGAACAGGACGGCCTTGATCATGAAGCCTCCTTGCGGGCGGTCGGGCCGCCGCACCGCACGGGACCCCGGGGGACATGCCCCATCGCGAGTCCCCATTCTAGTCCAGCGGCCCGTCAGTCCCCAAAAAGGCGTTTGTAACGACAACGAAAAATCCGTCCACATGGCAGAGTTTATCTTGAAATGTCAAGGGCGAGGAAGGTATCCTATCAAGACGTGCGAGTCCGGACGCTCGCGCACCATATCTGTCGGCCCCCGAGCAATGTAAATCCGAGTTGGTGGCCTCGGGCGAGATCGCGGCCCAGGGACATCGCAGGCGATGCGCATGAGCATCGGGGCCCCGTTTCCGAAAGGGGTCCACCTTTGAGTGAGATTCAGAACTCGTCCGTCTTCTCGCTAGACGACGTGTCCACCGATGAGATGAACAAGCTCATCGACGGCACCATCACCGACTTTGACGAGGGTGACCTGGTTACCGGTACCGTCGTCAAGATCGAGCGCGATGAGGTCCTGCTTGACATCGGATTCAAGTCCGAGGGCGTCATTCCCGTGCGTGAGCTGTCCATCCGCAAGGACGCCAACCCCGCCGACATCGTGAGCCTCGGCGACACGATCGAGGCCCTGGTTCTCCAGAAGGAGGACAAGGACGGTCGCCTCGTGCTCTCCAAGAAGCGCGCCGAGTACGAGCGCGCCTGGAACCGCATCGAGGAGAAGTTCCAGAAGGGCGAGAACGTCGAGGGCGAGGTCATCGAGGTCGTCAAGGGCGGTCTCATCCTCGACATCGGCCTGCGTGGCTTCCTGCCCGCCTCGCTCGTCGACCTTCGTCGCGTCAAGGACCTCAACGCCTACCTCGGCACCCGCATCGAGGCCCGCGTCATCGAGATGGACCGCAACCGCAACAACGTCGTCCTCTCCCGTCGCGTCGTGCTCGAGGAGGCCCGCAAGGCCGAGCGCTCCGAGATCCTCTCGAAGCTCCAGCCGGGCATGCGCCTCAAGGGCACGGTCTCCTCGATCGTCGACTTTGGCGCCTTCGTCGACCTCGGCGGCATCGACGGCCTGATCCACATCTCCGAGCTCTCCTGGAACCACGTCAACCACCCCTCCGAGGTCGTCAAGGTCGGCCAGGAGGTCGAGGTTCAGGTGCTCGACGTCGACCTCAATCGCGAGCGCATCTCCCTCGGTCTCAAGCAGACCACCGAGGATCCCTGGCGCACGCTCGTCAAGAAGTACCCGGTCGACGCCATCGTCGAGGGCACCGTCACGAAGCTCGTGCCGTTTGGCGCCTTCGTCGACCTCGGTGACGGCATCGAGGGCCTGGTCCACATCTCCGAGATGGCCAAGCAGCACGTCGACGCCCCCGCACAGGTCTGCAAGGTGGGCGACAAGGTGCAGGTCAAGGTCATGGAGATCGACCTCGACCGTCGCCGCATCTCCCTGTCCATGAAGGCCGCCGCCGAGACCCTCGGCTTCGAGGTCGCCGTGGCTCCGATGGACAAGCCGGAGGACGAGAAGGCCGAGTAGCCTTATCTTCCAAGCGCTGTGAGGGCCGCCTTCGGGCGGCCCTTTTCGTATCGCGGCGCCGCGGCTCGTCTTCCCTTTGACGGGAGCGATACGCTGTCTGCTCGAAGCTTAAATTCAAACCCTTCAACACGGTGGGTTTATAGGATATAGTATCGTTCTATATACGGAGGAGCCCGCAGGGGCGGTCAGGCGAGAGGAGGTCCGCACGTGAGCGACAAGGACAAGGTGGACGGTCGCATGGGCGGCTCCACCATCAGCACGCATGACTACCTCGCCAACATTCCCGCCGACGCGCTCGACTTCATCGAGGGCCTGCCCCGGGAGATTTCCGATGACGGCGAGCGCAACTGGGCGGCGGAGGCCGACACGCTGCGGCGTGCCGAGGCGGCCGAGCGCGCCGGCTCCGAGGCCTCGTCCGGTTTGGGCGGCCGGCGCCCCGTCATCTGCGTGACCCCGTGCTGGCAGCCGGGGGAGGGCGAGCGCACGAGCTCGAACGAGTACGCCACCGACATGTTCCTCGAGGCCATCGTGGCGGCGGGCGGCATGCCCGTCATCATGCCCATCACGCAGGACGCGGCCCTCATCCGCTCCTACGTGGAGCTGTGCGATGGCTTTGCCCTGCCGGGCGGCGCCGGTCCCGACCCCACGCTCTGGGGCGAGGACCCCTCCGGCGACAAGGCCCTCTCCGACCCACGCGACGCCCTGGAGATCCCGCTCGTCCGGGCCGTGCTCGACGCGGACAAGCCACTGCTTGCCATCTGCCGCGGTGAGCAGCTGCTCAACTTTGTGACGGGCGGTAAGGTCTCCCGCGACCTGCTGGGTCTTCCGTGTCCGCTCGTGGGGCACTGGAAGCACTGGGGCGCCCACTGGGAGCCGGTGCACGAGGTTGTCGTGGAGCCGGGAACGCTGCTTGCCCGCTGCGTCGGTGGTGGGGGCGTCATCAAGGCCAACTCCAACCACCGCCAGTGCGCGCTCACGTCCGGCAAGGGCGTCGTCGTCTCGGGGCGCTCCACCGACGCCGTCATCGAGGCTATCGAGGTGAGCGACGCCCGCTTCTGTCTGGGCGTCCAGTGGCATCCCGAGTACACGTGGACCACGCAGGCCTCCGACGCCTCGCTGTGGCGCAACTTCGTCTTGGCGGCGGCGGGGAAGTGGTGCTGGCGCGCCGGCCTGGGCGAGGGTGCCGCGGTGCCGGCCGGCCCGGTGTGCGTCGCGGGCAGCGACGGGAGCTGCTCGGTCTCTGCGGCCTAGGGCTGCGCTTTCCATTGGGCTTCGCCGTCTGGCGTGGTGGACCTGTCTGTTTGCCTGCGTCGGGCCCCGTTGCCCATCTCGGATTCTGGCGTCTCGTGCGTGAGCTTTCCGTAGGGCATGGGCGCGCGGGGCCGCCTTGCCGTCGGGGCGCTGCCGTCTGGGTAGAATAGCCATTCGTGACGCGATGGCCCGCGTCTGGCGGTCGCGTCGCGCCGTCGGCGGGCACGGATGGAGGCTGGCATGGCCAAGGGTGACTTTCAGCGCAGGATGGAAGAGGCCCAGCGGAGGTTGGGCGCGTGGGCGCTGGGGCGCAACGGCGCCGACGAGGTGAGCTCGGCCTGCACCAACGTGGCCGTCGTGCTCGTCGTGGTCAACCTCATCACGCGAAACTCCGCCTTTGCGATCGCTGCGCTTGCGCTTCTGGCGTACTCGTGGTTCCGCATCTCCTCCAAGGACGTCTCCCGGCGTCGTGCCGAGGTCGCCGAGGCCTCACGCCGCCTTGGCCCCGTGCTGTCCTGGCTCGCGAACCCGATGGCCGCCGCTCGCGAGGCGCGGGGGTACAAGCACCTCACGTGCCCCTCGTGCGGGCAGCGCGTGCGCATCCCGAGGGGAAAGGGCAAGGTGCGCGTCACGTGCCCCAAGTGCCACGCCCGCTTCGACGGGAGGGCCTAGCCCATGCGCACGGTCTTTCTCGCGGGTGGCATCGCCTCCGGCAAGTCGACGGTGGCCCGGCTGCTGGCCAGGCGCGGCGCGTGGCTCTGCGACCTCGACCAGATTGCGCGCGACGTCGTGGCTCCCGGCAGCGAGGTGCTCGATCAGATTGCGGCGGAGTTCGGCGACGACCTGATCGACCCCGAGGCGGGCGAGCTCGACCGGCATGGGCTGGCCGTGCGCGCGTTCGACTCTGCCGCCGACACGCGGCGCCTCGAGCGGATCGAGATGCCTGCCATCAAGGCGCGGCTCACGCAGATTCTCACCAACACGAGCTGCGCGGCGACGGCCCCCGTGGTTGCCGTGGTGGAAGTGCCCCTGCTCGACCGGGTGGAGGACCTCCTGCCCCTTGCCGACGACGTGCTCGTGGTGGTTGCCCCCATGGTGCTGCGTCGCTCCCGCGCGATCGGCCGGGGCATGACGGGTGCCGACTTCGACCGGCGCGTCGCGCAACAGCCGTCGGAGGAGTACCTGCGCTCCCATGCGACCGATGTCATCGACAACTCCGGCAACGCCGAGAGGCTCGAGGCCGCGGTCGACGCCTGGTGGAAGGGCGAGAGGGCACGCGGCTAGCGGGGCGGGGAGCCGCGGGCTGACGGCTGGTACGCTCGCCGTTTGCGATGGCGGAGGGTTTTCTGGATGGGTTTGGGCGGCTTTGCGGGTGTCGCCGGAGGGTTCGTTGTCGTCAAGGTTTACGAACTCATGTACCCGAACATGTGTTAGTATCTTATCGACGACAGGAGCCAGCGCAGGCGCCCGCCGAGGCTTGGCCTCGCGTGCCCAGAGCGACACGTCAGATTCCCCCGGCTGTCCATACCACGCCTGCGAGATCCTCCATACCCTCGGGGGGAAGAGACGAGGTAGCCATGAGCGCCACCCATCTGCCGTTCCGGAGGAGGAGTTAAGCGATGGCCGACAACGCTATGGGAGCTCCCCAGCAGGAGCTCCAGGGACACTATGGCGCGGAGCTCATGCGCTTTGGCGTGGAGGCGTCCGGCGAGCCCCTCAAGGTGGTGAGCCCGTTCAAGCCTGCGGGCGACCAGCCCCAGGCCATCGCCAAGCTCGCGAAGGGCATCGAGGACGGCCTGCGCTACCAGACGCTCATGGGCGTCACGGGCTCGGGCAAGACCTTCACCATGGCCAAGACCATCGAGGCCGTGAACAAGCCCACCCTCATCATGGAGCCCAACAAGACGCTTGCGGCGCAGGTCGCCTCGGAGATGCGCGAGCTCTTCCCCAACAACGCGGTGGTCTACTTCGTCTCGTACTACGACTACTACCAGCCCGAGGCGTACGTGCCGCAGAGCGACACCTACATCGAGAAGGATGCCTCCATCAACGAGGAGGTCGAGAAGCTCCGCCACCAGGCCACCGCGAGCCTGCTCTCCCGCAGGGACGTCATCGTCGTGGCCTCGGTAAGCTGCATCTACGGCATCGGGAGCCCGGAGGACTACGCCGGGCTTGCCCCCAACGTGTCGAAGGACGAGCCGCTCGAGCGCGACGACCTCATACGGGCGCTCATCAACATCCAGTACGACCGCAACGACGTCGACCTTGCCCGCGGGTGCTTCCGCGTACGTGGCGAGCGGGTGGACGTGTTCCCTCCCTATGCCGAGCATCCCCTGCGCATCGAGTTCTTCGGCGACGAGGTCGAGCTCATCGCCGAGATCGACGAGGTCACGGGCGAGCTGCTCCGCGAGTTCGACGCCATTCCCATCTGGCCGGCAAGCCACTACGTCACCGAGCGGCCCAAGATCAACCACGCGCTCGACACCATCAACGCTGAGCTTACCGAGCGCGTGGCGCAGCTCAAGGCCTCGGACAAGCTGCTCGAGGCGCAGCGCCTCCAGCAGCGCACCGCCTACGACCTCGAGATGCTCGAGAACATGGGCTACTGCAACGGCATCGAGAACTACTCGCGCCACCTCGACGGGCGAAAGCCCGGCGAGCCTCCCTACACGCTCGTCGACTACTTTCCCAAGGACATGCTCTGCATCATCGACGAGTCCCACGTGACCGTGCCACAGATTCGCGGCATGCACGAGGGCGACCGCTCGAGGAAGATCACCCTGGTCGAGCATGGCTTTCGCCTGCCGTCCGCCCTTGACAACCGACCACTTCGCTTCGACGAGTTCGAGGCCCGCATCCCGCAGTTCCTCTACGTCTCGGCCACGCCGGGAGACTACGAGGAGCAGGTGAGCCAGCAGGAGGTCGAGCAGATCATTCGCCCCACGGGCCTGCTCGACCCCAAGATCGATGTGCGCCCCGTGCGTGGCCAGATCGATGACCTCACCGAGGAGATTCGCATGCGCGTCAAGCGTCGCGAGCGCGTGCTCGTGACGACGCTCACCAAGCGCATGGCGGAGGACCTCACCGACCATCTGCTCGACGAAGGATTCAAGGTCAACTACATGCACTCCGACACGGCCACCCTCGACCGCATCGACATCATCCGCGACCTGCGCACCGGCAAGATCGACGTGCTCGTGGGCATCAACCTCCTGAGGGAGGGCCTCGACATCCCCGAGGTCTCGCTCGTGGCCATCCTCGACGCGGACAAGGAGGGGTTCCTGCGCAACCGCCGCTCGCTCATTCAGACGATGGGTCGCGCGGCCCGAAACGCCCATGGCGAGGTGGTGATGTATGCCGACGTGGTGACCGACTCGATGCGCATCGCCATCGACGAGACGCGTCGTCGTCGCGCCCTGCAGGAGAAGTTCAACGAGGAGCATGGCATCGTGCCCAAGACGGTCAAGAAGTCCATCGCCGACATCTCGAGCTTCATCGAGCAGGCCGAGAAGACGGTTGACGGCAAGACCCGGGATCGCCACGGTACGGGCAGCCATGGCGCCTTCGAGAGCCTGTCGGCGGATGGGGGAGCCGGGGAGGGGGCGGGCCAGGATGAGGACACGGCGCGTGCCGTGGCCGAGGAGCTCGCGAAGAAGCTGCCGAGGGAGGAACTCACCCGGCTCATGGAGACGCTCGAGAGCGACATGGCGGCGGCGAGCGAGGCCATGGACTTCGAGCGCGCGGCGGCCCTGCGCGACCAGCTCGTCGAGCTGCGCTCGAAGGTGGAGGGCACCACGGAGGACGAGGTCATGGCTCGACTCAAGGCGGGTGCCCGCAAGGGAAGCGCGCACGCGACCCGCAGGAAGTACCGCCCGCGCCGCAAGTAGGCGTGGGGTACCGGGCGTCGGGGCTTTGTCGTCTCACGGTCTCCGCGCGTCGGGGCTTTTCGCGACGGTCATCGCGCGCGTCATGCACGCGGGGACATGCGGGCATCTGCGTTTCCGAACGGTTTCGCCGGGTTGTCCGTCATCGGCAAATCAAGGCTTGCATTGTCCGCAATCCGGTCCACAATATGCAACGGCCGTGAGCGGTAGGTTTTAGGCCGCGAACGGCATATCCAAGGCACGACGACGCGTCCGAGCGGCCTGAGCGGAATGGCTCGCCCGGAGCATAGGCAGACAGGCACGCACGGTAACAGGCTCAGGAGGCATCCAACCATGTTCGAGATGGAAGTCCCGTTCGACCACACTACGAAGACGGTCAGGCTCGAGGACAAGAACTTCGCCGGCACGCTCATCGGTCACCAGAACGAGTTCAAGACTGACAAGACCCAGGAGCAGCTCGTCGAGGACGCACTCGACCACCCCTTTGGCTCTCCCACGCTCGAAGAGCTCTGCGCCGGCAAGAAGGACATCGTCATTATCAGCTCCGACCACACGCGTCCGGTACCCTCCAAGGTGACCATGCCCATCGAGCTGCGCCGGATCCACGCCGCCGCACCTGATGCCCGCGTGCGCATCCTGGTTGCCACAGGCATGCACCGTCCCTCCACGCACGAGGAGCTCGTCAACAAGTATGGCGAGGAGATCGTGGCCAACGAGGAGATCGTCATGCACGTCTCCACGGACGACTCCATGATGGTCAAGGTGGGCACCCTGCCCTCCGGTGGCGAGTGCATCATCAACAAGATTGCCGCCGAGGCCGACCTGCTGCTGGCCGAGGGCTTCATCGAGCCGCACTTCTTCGCGGGCTTCTCCGGCTCGCGCAAGGCCGTCCTGCCCGGCATCGCCTCCTACAAGACGATTATGTACAACCACAACGGCCAGTTCGTCAACGACAAGAACTCGCGCCCGGGCAACCTCTCCCACAACATGATTCACGAGGACATGATGGCCGCCGCCGAGATGGCCGGCCTCAAGTTCATCCTCAACGTGGTGCTCAACGGCAAGCACGAGGTCATCGGCGCCTTCGCCGGTGACATCCACAAGGCCCACGAGGCCGGCTGCGACTTCGTGAAGGAGCTTGCTGGCGTGGACAAGGTCCCGTGCGACATCGCCATCACCACCAACGGCGGCTACCCACTGGACCAGAACATCTATCAGGCCGTTAAGGGCATGACGGCTGCCGAGGCCACGCTCGAGGACGGCGGCGTGATCATCGACATCGCCGGTTGCGCCGACGGTCACGGCGGCGAGGGCCTCTACAAGTCCATCTCCGAGAATGACCCGGCGGAGTTCGAGCGCCAGTGCATCGACACGCCCAAGGACAAGACCCTGCCGGACCAGTGGACCGCGCAGATCTTCGCCCGCATCCTTGCGCACCACCCCGTGATCATGGTCACCGACCTGTGCGACCACGACATGATTCGTGCCATGCACATGATTCCGGTCAACACCGTCGAGGAGGCCCTCGCCAAGGCCTTCGAGCTCAAGGGTGCCGACGCCAAGGTCGCCGTCATCCCTGACGGTCTCGGCGTGGTGGTTCGCTAGGCGCGACGTCCGCCGCGAGTACCCATCGCTACACCACGCAGGCGTGCGCGATTTTGAACATTTTTGCGCACGCCTGCGTTTTTTGTGCCGAGTGGTCTTATACTCACCAATCGGCAAACGGCAGCAATCCATGTGTGGCACACAAATGTGGCCACACGCGAGAGAAAGGTAAGGTCGTGCCGTACAATCTCATTGCCGAGTTTGGCGCAACCGCCCTCATGATCGTCTTCGGTGTCGGCGTGCACTGCGACGAGGTCCTCAAGGGCAGCAAGTACCGTGGCTCGGGTCACATGTTCGCAATCACCACCTGGTCGTTCGGCATCACGGTCTGCCTCTTCATCTTTGGTGGCGCTGTCTGCATGAATCCCGCCATGGCGCTCTGCCAGGCCATCATCGGCCTCATCCCCTGGTCGAGCTTCGTGCCCTACGTCATCGCCGAGATGCTCGGCGGCATCTGCGGCGCCGTCATCGCGTGGCTCCTCTATGCCGACGACTTCAAGGCCTCTGCCGATTCGGTGGACCCGGTGGCCGTGCGCAACATCTTCTCGACCAACCCCACCAACGAGTCCTACGACCTGCCGCGCAACTTTTTCGTCGAGGCCTTCGACACGTTCGTGTTCCTGACGGGCATCCTCTGCATCGCCTCCCGCGCCGGCGACAACGTGCTCATCCTCGCCATCGGCGTGGGCCTGCTCGTGTGGGCCGTGGGCATGGGCCTCGGCGGCGTCACCGGATTCGCCATGAACCAGGCCCGAGACCTGGGCCCGCGCATCGCCTACCAGCTGCTCCCCATCGCCAATAAGACGGACAACAACTGGAAGTACGGCCTGCTCGTGCCGGGCATCGCCCCGTTCTTGGGTGCCGTCGTGTCGGCCCTGTTCGTGACCAATGTGCTGGGCATCGTGTTCTAGGAGCGCATGAGCGCTATAGTCAGCTCTAGCCTTTTGGGGCGCATCCCGTTTGGGGGTGCGCCCCTCCTGTATCGAGAGCCGGCCTGGGCATCGTGGGGCGTCCCGCCCCGGGCCGAACGGATTGGTGGCACCATGGCGACGACCCAGAACATCTGCGACTACGTCGAGGGCCAGCTCGACACCTTCGCGGTGCGCCCGCTCTGCGCGGCGGACAGCCTCGTGCTGTCGTGGTATGCCAACTTCAGGCTCGAGGTGCTGGGTGGCCAGGTCGCGGGCTGGCGCCTCGCTGCCGACGGGCGGCCGGGCGTCCGGCTCCAGGAGACGCTTCGGGCGGAGTGCTTTGACGGTCTCTTCGACTTGTGGGATCCGCCCAGCTGCAGGCGCCTGCTCCAGGCAATGGCGGCAAGCCCGCGCTTTCGCGACATCCGCGTCATCGGCCAGGTGGCCGAGCGCGAGGGTGGAGACACGGCGCACCCCAAGCAGTTCGGCGCCGTGACCCTTATGCTCGACAACGGCGTGAGCTACCTCGCGTTTCGTGGTACGGACGCTACGCTGGCCGGCTGGCGTGAGGACTTTGACATGACCTTCGAGCGCCCCGTCCCCTCGCAGGCGGCCGCCCTGGCCTACCTCGAGGAGGTGGCCGGCCACGTCCGCGGCCCGCTCGTCCTGGGCGGCCACTCCAAGGGTGGCAACCTCGCCGTCTACGCCGCGGCGGAGGCGCCAGAGCTCGTGCAGGGGCGTATCGAGCTCGTGTTCTCGCACGACGGCCCCGGCTTTGACCAGGAGTTCCTCGAGAGCGAGGGGTTCCTGCGCGTGGCCGGGCGCATCGACAAGACGATGCCGCAGTCGTCGGTGGTGGGCATGATGCTCGAGAACCAGGAGGACTACTCGGTGGTGAGGAGCTCCAGTGTGGGGATCTTCCAGCACAACCCCTTCTCCTGGGTGGTGGAGGGCTGCGACTTCGTGGAGGTCGAGGGTCTCTCGGCGGGGGCTCGCCACATGGACTCGGCGCTCAACGCCTGGATATCCGGCCGCACGCCGGAGGAGCGCGACCGGTTCACCAACGAGCTCTTCGACCTGCTGTCGCTTCCTGGCGCCAAGAGCTTCGCCGACCTGCGCGACGGCTGGCAGACGGCACTGCCGGCCATGGCGCAGCGCCTGGGCGACATGGACGCCGAGACCCGTCGCTTCATGCTCGACACCGTGGGCGCGCTCGTGAGGGAGCTGCTCCCGGGCTAGGCCTCGTCTACCGCAACGGCGCCCGGCGAGGCGAGGGACTGGGAGCGGGACGCCTGGACGCTGTCGATGACCGCCTGGGCCACGCGTAGGCCGTCGGTGGCGGCGCTCATGATGCCGCCTGCGTAGCCTGCGCCCTCGCCGCAGGGCCACACGCCGCCCACGCTCACGCTCTGGAGGTCGGTCCCGCGCGTCACGCGCACGGGCGAGCTCGAGCGGCTCTCCACGCCCGTGAGCACGGCCTCCGCATCGTCAAAGCCGTGCAGGTGGTGTGCCATCTGGGGGATGGCCGCCCGCAGCGCCTCGGCCACGGTCTGGGGCAGGCACCCCTCGACCGAGCCCCAGCGCACGCCGCGCGGGTAGGTGGGCGCCACCCTGCCGGCGCCAGAGGAGGGCTGGCCCTTGAGGAAGTCCCCCACGAGCTGCGCCGGTGCCACGTAGGCGCCCCCGCCCAGCTCGAAGGCCGCACGCTCGCAGCTGCGCTGCAGCTCCACGCCGGCAAGCGGGTTGTCGCCGGGAAGGTCCGCGGGCGTCACGTTGGCCAAGAGGCCTGAGTTTGCGTTCGTGCCGCCGCGGTCGGAGAGGCTCATGCCGTTCGTGACCACCCCGCCCGGCTCGCTGGCGGCGGCCACCACAAAGCCGCCGGGGCACATGCAGAACGAGTACGCCGACCTGCCGTTTTCGAGGTGGCTCACGAGCTTGTAGGGGGCGGCGCCCAGTGCGGGGTGGCCCGCCGAGGGGCCGTACTGGGCGCGATCGACGTCGGCCTGGAGGTGCTCGATGCGCACGCCCACCGCGAAGGTCTTGCGCTCCATCGTCACGCCAAGGTGCGCAAGCAGGGAAAACACGTCGCGGGCGGAGTGGCCACAGGCAAGCACCACCTGGTCGGTCGCGACGTGCTCCTCCACGAGAAGGCCGCTGGGCTCCCTATGCTCCAGGCGCACGGCCCTGACGCGGCGCGGCCGTGCGGCAGGGGAGTCCACTGCGCCGCCATCCTCGAGCTCGATGCCCACGAGCCTCGTCCGCACGCGGACCTCGCCGCCAAGCTCGGTGATGCGGCGGCAGAGCGTGTCGACCACGCGCGGCAGCACGTCGCTGCCGATATGGGGCTTTGCGTCCCAGGCGATCTCGGGCTCGGCACCGGCTGCCACGAACGTGTCGAGCACGAGGCGGTGCAGCGGGCTCTTGGTGCCCGTGTTGAGCTTGCCGTCCGAGAAGGTGCCCGCGCCGCCCGCGCCAAACTGGATGTTGCTTTCGGGGTCGAGCTCGCCCGTCTCGTTGAAGCGTTCCACGGCCTTGGTGCGCCGTGCCGCGTCGTCGCCGCGCTCCACGAGCAAGGGCTCGAGCCCGGCCGAGGCCAGAGCGAGCGCGCAGAACAGACCCGCGCAGCCGGCGCCCACCACCACGGGCCTGCGCTCGACGCTTCCCGCGACGCGGGAGGGGAGCATGGGGGTGCTGGGGATGATCGAGCGAATGCCGCGCGCGTCTCGCCTGCGGGCGAGTTTGGCGAGCAGGGCCCGCTCGGCACCCTCGCCGCCGCGCAGCATGGTGCGGACGGTGTAGGTAAGGTGCACGGCGCTCTTCTTGCGCGCGTCCACGGAGCGGCGGCGAAGCTCCACCCCGCCAATGTCGCCGGGGGCCACGTGCAGACGCCTCAGGACCGCACCCCGAACCACGTTGCGCTCCGTCTCGGGCGTCCCGTCGAGCTTCGCGAGGGCGACGTTCAGGTTTGAGATCTCAATCATGTGGCGGTCCTTGTCCTGCGGCCAGCTGCCGCGGCATGTCGTGTGTGCGGCTTCCCATTCTATCGAGTGGGAGGGTAGCGCGTCCCCACGGTGGCAGTGGCTATTCCCGCGCCGCCGCCTCGCCCGCCCGCAGACCGCTCGTCCAGGCCCAGGCCAGGTTGAAGCCACCGCAGGCGCCGTCCATGTCGAGCACCTCGCCGCAGGCGTGTAGGCGCGGCCTGTCCGCAAGCGATAGCGTTGCCGCATCGACGGCCGTCACGTCCACGCCGCCGCGCGTGACCTGCGCGCGCTCGGTCTCGGCCAGGCCCGTCACGCGAAACGGCAGGCTCTTCACGAGCGGGGCCACGCGCCAGGCGAGCCCGCCCATGCCGATGCCGCCGGCAAGGCCGATGAGCTCGGCCGCGATGACGGGGTCGAGGATGCCGTCGAGCGCGGCCGTGTCGCCCGGGCGGCTCGCCACGAGGTGGTCGACCTCCCAGGCGTCCACCTCGGGCGCGAGGTCGAGCTCCACCATGTCGCCGGGCCGGCACACGCGAGAGACGTCGAAGCTCACGATGCCCGAGATGCCGTACGGGCGAAACAACACCTCGCCGGCCTCGCGCAGGATGACGCGGCCCGCGCGCGTGAGGGTGGCCACGCAGTGGGCACGCCTGCCGTCGAGCGCCTCTAGCAGGTGGGGCGCGGGCCCCTTGGCTGCCACGGCGCAGAGCACAGGAGACTCGGCGACGAGCGGAAGGCCCAGCGAGTCCGCGAGCGCGTTCGTGCCGCCACCGCTTGCGAGGACCAACGAGCCACAGCTCAGCGCACGCGTGGCACCGCCACCCTCGATCGGCGTGAGACCCTCGGCGCCTGCTCCCCAGCGCTCGGAGAAGCGCACGTACCAGCGGCCGTGGCGATGCGCGGCGCCCAGCACCTCGCGCGCGGGTGCCAGTGTCACGCCGTCTCGCCAGCAGCGGGCGACCAGCACGTTGCGCACGCTAACGGCCTGGCGGCTCCTCGGGTAGAGCCTCCCGTCCTCCTCCGCCCAGGCAAGGCCACAGTCGCGAAAGAACCCCAGCACGTCCTCGAGCGCCTCGGCCGGCTCGCCCATGACGGCGGCGGCGAGGTCGGGATGGTTATAGCGCTCGGGCTCGAGCGCCACGTTGCAGAAGTTGCAGCGGCCGTTGCCGGTGGCCAGGATGGAGCGCCCGCACGCGAGGTCCCGCTCGAGCACGACGACGCGCGCTCCCGCCTCGCGCGCGGCAATCGCGGCCACGAGCCCTGCCGCCCCTCCGCCGATGACGCAGACGTCGGCATGGCGGGGCAGCTCGAGTCGCGCCGCGTCGGCGAGCAGCCGCTCGCGCTCGCGCGCCCGGGCCTGCCCCTTGCCGGCTCCACCGCGACCCGCGCCGCCTTTGCCCCGCTTGCCGGAACGGCCGCTCGCCACGCTAGTTGCCCTCGGTGGTGTAGGGGCCGTCCTTGGGCGTCATGTCGACGACCTCGCCCGGCTGGTCCGCGGCCGGCGCGACCGAGTCGTTGCCCTTGGCCGCAGCTTCCTCGGCGGCCTTCTTGGCCTTGTAGGCGGCGGCAGCCGCGGCGGCGCGCTGCTCCATCGTGGGCTCGGGGCCCTTGGGCGCCTGCTCGGCGACCTCGAGCTCGGGAAGGTCAAGCGCCAGCGCCACGGCGTCGGGCAGCAGGCCCTTGGGCAGGTCGTCCTCGAAGGTGCCGCGGTCGCAGGCGCGCGCGATCTTGGGGTCGATGGGCAGGGTGCCCAGCACGGGCAGGCCATAGCCCTTCGCGACCTCGTCCAGGTGGCTCTCGCCAAAGACGTGGAGGTGCTCGCCGCACTTGGGGCACACGGCGTAGCTCATGTTCTCGACCAGGCCCAGCACCGGTACCTGCATCTCGGCGGCCATGTTCACGGCCTTGCCCACGATCATGCTCACGAGGTCCTGCGGGCTGGTCACGATGACGACGCCCTCGATGGGCAGGCTCTGGAACACGGTGAGCGCCACGTCGCCCGTTCCGGGGGGCATGTCCACCAGCATGTAGTCGATGTCGCCCCAGGCGCACTCGCCCCAGAACTGACGGATGGCGCTGCCCAGTACGGGCCCGCGCCACAGCACCGGCTGCGTCTCATCCTGCAGCACCAGGTTGGCGCTCATGACCTTGACGCCGTGCTTGGAGACGCACGGGACCAGGTGCTCGTCGATGGCGGTGGCGTGCTGCTTGGCCATGCCGAACATGCGGGGGATGGAGGGGCCGGTGATGTCGGCGTCGAGGATGCCCACGGTCTTGCCCGCGCGGCGAAGCTCGGTGGCGAGGATGCCCGTGACCAGCGACTTTCCCACGCCGCCCTTGCCCGACACCACGCCGATGAGGTGCCTCACGCGCGACAGCCCGTTGAGCTCGAACTGCGGGATGCCGTCTTGCTGCTCTGCCATGTATGTGCTCCCAATCTATCCAGAGACTGGCGGTCTGCTTTGGGTGCCGGCGCCTTTGCGTCGGCAGTCGACCCCTAGAATACCCCAACGATGTAGGCCTCGCGTTTTCTTGGGAGGGGACGGGGCGTCAAACGCGGCGGGATGGGCTACGCCTGAGCCAATATGTGCCTTTCCCGTGGGGCAAGCCGGCTCTCGGGCGAGCCGAATCCCATCTGGCGGCCGGTTTTCGTCCCAGGATTTCAAAACTATCGAGTTTGCTGCAGTCGAATGCTGACATGCAAAGTAGACGGGAAACCGGCAAGCTCGTTACCAGGCAGTTTGTTAACTCAAGTGGTCGCTCTACTTTCCCATGCGCGCTTGAACTGCAGCAAACTCGATAGTTTTGTTTCCAGGTGCCGGCATCACCCAATACAAGCTCCCGATGCGGGGCATCGATGACATCCTTGCCGCACCGGCGCAGCCAAAGGCGTCGCGGAGACGATTGGCGGCACAGTTTCCAGAGCGGCTGGAGTGACCAGAAAAGCCGGCCAGCCTTTGAAGGCCGACCGGCTTTTACCTGCCACTCGCGAGGGACCCAATGTGGTCTAGAGGCCCAGGATCTCCTTGACCTTGGCGACGACCTCGTCGTTCGTGGCGTTGGCGAAGAAGTACTCCTGGAAGCGCTCGGTGCCGAAGGCACCCTTCACGAGGTTGCGGTCGACGTCCTCGAGCACCTGCGTGAACGGCTTGAAGGCCGCGGCGCGCACGTCGTCGAGGATCTTTTTGTTGCGCTGCTCGGGCTCGACGCGCTCGGCCGGGTAGCCGTTGCCGGAGCCGAAGCCGAAGAGCTTCTCGAAGGTGTACTCGAGGTTGAGCTCCTGGCCCCATCCCTGCTTGAGCGCGAATGGCATGGCGACGCAGTTGCCGTCGTTGACCTGGGCAAAGGTGAAGGCATCAAGCGCGTCCTCGACGTGGCCGCACAGCACGCCGGGGAAGCTGTTGCAGGCGAGCATGGCGCCCTCGCCGGTGCCGCAGCCGGTGACCACGTAGTCGGCGGCACCGCCGTTCAGCAGCGTGGCGGCCAGGATGCCGCTCTGGACGTAGGTCAGCGGGTGCGAGCCCTCGGCGGCGTACATGCCGAAGTTGAACACCTGGTGGCCCATCGGGCTGACGACCTTCTTGAGCGCGGCCTCGATCATGCCGTTCTTGGAGTTTTGGCTGTTCTCGTTGATGAGCGCAATCTTCATCGTGCGGTCCTTTCTGGCTGAGTGGTTCGGGCATCGCGGCGCGCCTCGAAGTGAGCGTGGGCGAGGCTCTTTCCGTGCGACTCAGATAGTAAACCGGTTTTTTTCGCAAGGCAAGTCAAGATATGCCTACATATGGGTGTTGGTGGCCAAGATTAACAAAGTCGAACAAATTATCAGGGAGGGGCAGAGGCGACGGGGCCTTCGCAGCCCCCTCAGGCATCCACGAGCTCCCGGACCGGCAAGATGCCGGAGGCGTGCTCGAAAACTGAATCCGTGAGCTGGTGTCTCGGCCGCAGCCTTCCTAGCAGATGACCTTTGTGTAGCGCTCTACCTCGGCTCTCTGCTCTGCCGTGATGCCGTCGTCGGTAACGAGGGCATCGACCTCCCGCAGGCTGCAGTAGCCGTCGCGGTCGCGCTTGCCAATCTTTGAAGAGTCAGCGATGAGGTAGGACTCCCTGGACGCTCCGAACGCAAGCCTCACCGTGTAGCCCGCGGTGGCCGAGTGACCGTAGACGATGCCGTCCATGATGCCGATGGCGCTCTCGAACGCCCTGTCAAATCCGTACGAGGCAATCATGGCGTAGGTCTGGGGGCTGTCGAACATCATGGTGGTGCGGTCGTACTTGCCACCCAGGAGGTGCAGCTCGTAGAGCCCGCTGTCGTACGCCTCCGAGTCGACCACGAGACCAAACACGGAGAGGCTTGCCGTGGTGATGCGCAGGCGCGTGCGGGGCAAGAGGCCCACCATGGTCTCGATGGTCGAGCCGCTGCCGAGGTAGATGGCATCACCCTTCTTGACGAGGCCCGCCGCAAGCCTGGCGACGTGCTCCTTCTCGCTGCGCCTGCCGCCCGGTCGGCTGCGGTGCGTCGCCTCCTCCAGCGGGCCGGCCGCCTTCGAGTCGAAGACGCTGCGCGCCCCACCGTAGACTCGCGCGATCCTGCCCTGCTCGGCCAGCTCGTCAAAGTCGCGGCGTGCCGTCATGTCCGAGACGCCAAGGGCCTTGGCCGCCTCGCGCACGGTGAGGGACCTCCGCTCGTTGCAGAGGGAGATGATTGCGTCCTGTCGCTCCGCCTTCAACACGGAGAACCCCTTTCGGCCGGGGGACTCGAGGACATGTGTCCCGTCCCGTGCCCTTACCTACCGCTTACCCCGAGAAACGCAACGTTCACCGGTTTACTCATGGGTGTGAGACTTGTGATTCTTGACGTTCGATTTGCCGCAAAGTAAAACAAACACCAACAGACAGAAACATATCATAACAAGCAGTCACAAAGTCTCAAGCCTGACACGCATAAGAGATTACGGCAGTTGGGACGCCGTGTATGGCGAGACCGATGAGTGCGAGGAGAAGGGGAGGACCGTTCCCGTGGTCCAGTCAGTTGTGAAATCGCGTGAGGAGGGCCTGGGGCTCACGGCTGCAACCGCAGCCTCCGCAGCGCAGGCAGGTGCCACCGCACCACAGGACGCGCCGTCCGTGGACACCATCCGTGCCAACGCCCCGGCGATCGAGCCGCTTGCGCCGCGTCCGGATGGCAGGGGTGCTTGGGCTGCCGCAGAGCCACTCGCCGCGGCCGAGCTCGAGCGCGGCTTTGCGTGCTGCCTCGCCCAGATTGACGCCAACATGTCGCTCTTTGGCGAGGACTATCCCACGCCTGCCACCAAGGGCAATCGCTATGGCGTCATGGACAACAGTGAGTGGACGAACGGCTTCTGGACCGGCCAGCTCTGGCTGGCCTACGAGCGCACTGGCGAGGCCCGTTATCGCTCCCTGGCCGAGAAGAACGTCGAGAGCTTCCTCGACCGCGTCGAGCGCCGCTTCGAGCTCGACCACCACGACCTCGGCTTTCTCTACGTGCCCTCCTGTGTGGCCGCCTACAGGCTCGCGGGCAGTGAACGTGCGCGCACGGCGGCTCTGCTCGCCGCCGACCAGCTGCTCACGCGCTGGCGCGAGCGCGGCGCGTTCCTCCAGGCCTGGGGCCCCATGGACAGCCGCGAGCACTACCGCCTCATCATCGACTGCCTGCTCAACGTGCCGCTGCTCTACTGGGCCGCGGACGAGACCGGCGATGCCGGCTACGCCGACAAGGCGCGTCGCCACTTCGAGACCACCTGCGCCAACATCATTCGGCCCGACGGCAGCGCCTTCCACACCTTCTATATGGACCCGGAGACGGGCGCGCCTAGCCATGGTGCCACGCGCCAGGGCTACAGCGACGACTCCGCCTGGGCGCGCGGTCAGGCCTGGGGCATCTGCGGCATCCCCCTGAACATCCGCCACACGGGCCTCACGGACTACTTCCCCCATGCGGTCTCGATGCGCAACTACTTCCTGAACCGCCTGCCCAAAGACGACGTCTGCTACTGGGACCTCGTCTTCGGCGAGGGAAGCGACCAGTCGCGCGACTCGAGCGCCGCGGCCATCGCGGCGTGTGGCCTGGACGAGATGGCGCGCCTCGCGTGCTGTCCCGCGGCCGAGGCGGACGTCTGCCGGGGTGCCGAGGCGGCGATCCTGCGCTCGCTCATCGAGAACTACACCGCCCGCTACCACGAGCCCGGCGAGCCCATCCTCTACCACGGCGTCTACAGCTGGCATTCGGGCAAGGGCGTGGACGAGGGCAACGTCTGGGGCGACTACTTCTTCCTGGAGGCGCTCACCCGCGCCGCCGGCACTTGGGATCCCTATTGGTAACTGCGTCGCATGCGGGCCGCACGGGGCCTGCGACAGAATCGCGCCTGCCTCAGACGGGCGAGAAAGGAAGGCAAGACATGGCAGAACCGAACATCGTGATGACTCGCATCGACGAGAGGCTCGTCCATGGCCAGGGCCAGCTCTGGATCAAGGCCCTGGGGGTGAACACCGTCATCGTGGCGGACGACGCGTCGGCGGCCGACCCCATGGCCAGGCGCTCATGAAGACCGTCATCCCCGGCAACATCCACATGCGCTTCTTCACGATCCAGAAGGTCATCGACGTCATCCACAAGGCGGCGCCGGCGCAGACGATCTTCATCATCACCAAGACCCCGGCAGACGCCCTGCGCCTCGTGGCCGGAGGGGTGCCCATCAAGAAGATCAACGTCGGCAACATCCACAACGCCGAGGGCAAGGAGAAGGTCACGCGCTCGATCTTCCTGGGACCCGAGGACAAGGCCGCGATTCTCGAGATGGCCGACAAGTACGGGGTCACGTTCGACACGCAGACGACCCCCTCCGGCGCGGACGGTGCCGCCGAGGCTGACGTCGTCGCTGCGTGCCGTTAGGTAGCTAGCCGGCCCTGGGCCGGAATACGTTCGGCCGGCATGCGTGCCGGCCAAGGGGAAAGGAAGGAAACGTGGACATCCCTGTCTTCCAAGCTGTCCTCATCGGAGTCTGGACGGCGGTGTGCTGGTCGGGCATGCTCCTGGGCATCTACACCAACAGGTGTCTCGTGCTTGCGTTTGGCGTGGGCGTCATCCTGGGTGACATCCCCACGGCGCTTGCCGTGGGAGCCGTGGGCGAGCTCGCGTTCATGGGCTTTGGTGTGGGTGCCGGCGGCACGGTGCCGCCCAACCCCATCGGCCCGGGCATCGTGGGTACGCTTCTGGCCGTCACCACCGAGGGCGTGACGCCCGAGAGCGCCCTTGCCCTCTCCATCCCGTTCGCCGTGGCCATCCAGTTCCTGCAGACGGCCATCTACACAGTGTGCGCGGGCAACCAGGAGGCCGCGAAGCGTGCGCTCCAGAAGGGCAACCTCGGCAAGTATCGCCTCGTCTGCAACCTCACCATCATCCTGTTTGCCGTGTGTGGCTTCGTGCTCGGCCTTCTCGCAGCAACCGCCATGCCCCTGCTCCAGGACTTCGTGGGCGCCATCCCGACCTGGCTCACCAAGGGCCTCTCGGTCGCCGGAGGCATGCTGCCTGCCATTGGCTTCGCGATGATCATGAGCGTGATGCTCACCAAGGAGGTTATCCCGTTCGCGCTGCTCGGCTACATCTGCGCCGGCTACCTCAAGGTGCCGACCGTGGGCATCGCGCTCGTGGGCCTCGTGTTCGCCCTCAAGCACTACTTTGACGTCAAGAAGGCCGAGGAGCTCAAGCCCGCAGCCGCCACGGAGGAGGTCAGCCACGATGACTGGATCTAACGACAGCGTCACCACGGACGCCACCACCACGCAGGCCGGCGAGCCCAAGCTCGTCAAGGGCGACTACGCCAAGGCGATGCTCCGTGCCTGGCTGCTCCAGAACAGCTTCAACTACAGCAACTACCAGGGCAACGGCTACTCCTACCTCATCTATCCCGCGCTTAGGAAGATTCATGGGGACGACCGCGAGACACTCTGCAAGGACCTCGAGCAGAACTGCGAGTTCTACAACACCAACCCCAACCTCATCCCGTTCGTGACGTCGCTGCACCTCGCCATGGCCGACCAGGGTGTGCCCTACAGCGAGATACGTGGCCTCAAGATGGCGCTCATGGGCCCGCTTGCCGGCATCGGTGACTCGCTCTCCCAGTTCTGCATCGCGCCGCTCTACTCGACGGTGTTCTCGTCGCTTGCCACGGCGGGCATGGCGTTCGCGCCGGTGGGCTTCTGGCTCGCCATCAACGCCACGTTGCTGGCCATAAAGACCGTCATGTGCAACCTGGGCCACAAGCTGGGCACCGCGGTCATCGACCGACTCAGCAAGTCCATGGCGCTCATCTCCGAGACGGCCAGCATGGTGGGTGTCACCGTCATCGCGGGCCTTGCGGCCACGTTCGTGAAGATGAAGGTGGGCATCGAGTTTGCCGCCGGAGCCGCCGAGGAGGGCGTGAAGCAGTCCACGGTGAACATCCAGGGCATGCTCGACGGCATTGCCCCGGCGCTCCTGCCGATGCTCTACCTCATGCTCATGTACTACCTCATCAAGAAGCGCGGCTGGAACACCTATCAGCTCGTCATCCTCACTATTGTTGCGGGTGTGGCGCTCTCTGCCGCAGGCATCCTGGTGTAGGCGAGCTTCCCCGTCGGCCTCTCGCGGGCCGGCGGGGTTTTGTCCGCAAAGGCGGATAAGGTCGAGATGCGGTTGGACGACGATTGAGCAGGGAGAGGATGGGAGGCATCCATGCAGGTGGAAGAGGCCAGGAGAAACCTTGGGCGCGCTGCGGAGCGCATGCGGATGGAAGACCTTGCCGGGCGCCTGCGCAGGCGCGGGGTGGCCGGCGTCGTGTCGCGTTCGGACGCCGTGCTGGCGGATACCTATGCGTTCTCGAAGCCGTGGGACATGGAGCGCTGCGCCACGCCGTTCGTGGTGCAGGTGGACGCTGCCACGGGCACCTACGACTGGAACGTCGTCATGAACGACGACCCCGAGTGGTGCTTCATGCTGAACCGCATGGACTACCTCGCCGACCTCACGTGCGCCGCCCTCGCGACGGGCGAGCGGCGTTATGCCGAGAAGGCCGTGTGGCTCATGACGGGCTGGGCTCGCGCCCACGACCCGGTGATGCCTGAGCTCAGCACGCGCGCGCTTGACACGGGCATCCGACTGTTTGCGATGGCGCAGGCGCTTCCCGCCCTCGTGTGGCTCGACGTCATCTCAGATGATGACCTGGCGCTGGTGGTCGCCAGCATCGAGGCACAGGTTGCCTACCTGCCCGGCCAATACATAAACAAGTACGAGACGAGCAACTGGGGCAGCATCCAGACGCTCTCGGTCGTCTCGGCGCTCTGCCTCCTGTGCGACGACCCCGCGGCGCATCCCGGCTGGGGCTGGGCGATGGGGCGCATAGCGTCCCAGATGGCGGCCCAGGTCTATCCCGACGGGGTGGACTGGGAGCTCTCGACGATGTACCACATCGAGGTGCTGCTCTACTCGCTTCGCGGCATCAACGCGCTGCGGTCACGGGGCGTGGCCGTGCCGGGCGTGCTCGACGACACGGCCCGAAGGCTTGCGCGAGCCCTACTTGCCCAGCGCCTGCCCGATGGGACGATCGACGCCGAGGGAGACTCCGATCGATGCCGCATCACCGGCGTGCTTGCGCTCTCGGCTGCCGTGCTGGGGGACGCCTCGCTCAAGGCCGGGGCTCGCTCGGTCGAGCTCGATGCTGCCGACCTCGCGGAATATGGCTGCGAGGCGGAGGATGCGTACCATGCGCTCGCCGTTTCTGGCACCGGCGAGCTGCCGCGGGCGTTCGATGGCGAGGACGGCGGGATCTTCGTGGCCAGGAGCTCGTGGGACGGGGATGCCAACCAGGCGGTCTTTCTCAACGGGCCCCTGGGGAGTGGCCACGGCCATGCCGATAACCTGCAGCTCAGCGCCGTGTGGCACGGGAAGCTCGTCCTTGCCGACTCGGGTCGCTTCACCTATCGCGAGGACTCGACCGACCGGCCGCGCCTCAAGGGCGTCGCGGCCCATAACGCCCCCATGCTCGATGGCGCTTCCGTGAGCGAGCCCAAAGGCAGCTGGGGATATGACGGTTTCTGCTTCCCGCTCAAGACCTACGTGCGCCACGACGGGGACGTTCACTACTGGGAGGGTGCGGTCGTGGGCCACAGCCCCTTGCAGGTGCTCATGCGCCGGGTGGTGTTCATCGAACGGGGGATTTGGCTTGTCTGCGACGAGGCCTGGGCGGACGGCGCGCACGAGCTGGGGGAGCGCTTCCACCTCGATCCGTCGCTTGTGGCCGGGCGGATGGGTGGCGACGGTTCCTCGATCTGTGGCACCGATGGCTGGCAGGCGGCGGGTGGCGACGGCATGGCGGGTGGCTGGGTCGTCGACGTGGACGGGGAGTGGCTCGTGCTCTCCCTCTCCGGGGAGTCGCGCCGCGTGCGCGACACGTGCTCGCCTGACTACAACGTACTGCTCGGGCAGGACGTCGTCGAGGAGAGGACGCGCTTCGAGGGGCGCGGCACGGCGGTTGCGTGCCTGCGGCCGAGCGACGTCACGCTTGAGCCGGTGCCGGTCCTGCGCAACCTGACCGAGCCGGTGGAGGCGGGGCTTGCCCATGCGTGGCGCCTCACGATGCCGACGGGGGAGGCCTACACCGTGGCGATCTTCCACGAGGAGGTGCATGCGGGCGTCAAGGCCTTTTCGCTCGAGGGCATCTCGTTCCATGCGAAGGTCGTCGTGGTGCGCACCGGGGCTGATGGCGCACGCAGGCTGAGCGTGCTCAGGGCGTGAGCGGGCGCGGCGGGGCTGACGGGCTTGGTATCGCTCGCGCCGCTCGCCACAGACCGCCTCTCGTGTCCATTTCCTCCCGCCATCTTGCCGCTCGATGTTGGCCGTCTGTTGAAACGAGGCTCCCATGGGTTTGCACATTCGCGTGATTTCCGACGACGGCGAGGTCAGGGCATCTGGCTCCGGAGACGGGCTGGCCATGTTCGACCTCCGCTACACGGCCTTCGACGAGGGCGACCACATCGTGGTCGAGTCCGACGAGGCCCCCGCCGAGGTCGAGGTGTGCCTCGACCCGTATCTCACGTCGAGCGTCGTCTGGCTGGCCGACGGGCGCATGGACTTTCCCGTGCCGTTTGGGGTCGCGCGCGAGCCCTACGGGCAGCCGGCCTTCGAAGGCGAGACGCATTGGGGCTATGTGCGTCTGCTCGACGCGCGGGAACGTGGCAACTGGAGGAACCTCGCGCTGAACTCGCACGACCTGGAGGGCGTGCGGGGCGTCTTTCCGCACGCGAGCACAAACAGCGGCGCCACCAACGTGCGCTTCCTTGCGCGCAACGCCATCGACGGCGTGTTCCAGTCATGCCACCACGGCAGGTGGCCCTACGAGAGCTGGGGCGTCAATGGGCGCGACGACGCGTGGCTCCAGGTCGACTTTGGGCGGGCGGTCCATGCGTGCGAGCTCGTGCTGTTCCTGCGGGCGGACTTCCCGCACGACGCCTGGTGGGAGCGGGCTCGCGTGACCTGTTCGGATGGCTTCGACGCCGAGGTCCCGCTCGAGCGCACGGGTGCGCCGCAGGCCTTCGACATCGGAGGACGCGACATCGAGTGGCTGCGCCTCTCCGACCTCAGGAAGGCCGACGACCCCTCGCCTTGGCCCGCCCTCTCCCAGCTCATGGTGATGGGGCGCCTGCTGTAGGTGTTGCGCCTGCTGCGGACGCCTCGCTGCGGGTCCGCTCCACGTGGCGCCTCAGACTCTCGGCAGCAAAAAGGGGACAGCACGGAGTTGGACCCGTGCTGTCCCCAGGGAAAGGGCAGGGTTGCGAGAGGGAGGGCTTGCGTTACCTCGGCTGCCTGCCAAGGTAGGCGAGGATGCCGCCGTCGACGTAGATGACCTGGCCATTCACGAAGTTGCTCGCGTCGGAGGCCAGGAACACCGCGGTGCCCATGAGGTCGATCGGCGTGCCCCAGCGCGCGGCCGGCGTCTTGGCGCGGATGAAGGCGTCGAACGGGTGCATGGAGCCGTCCGGCTGCTTCTCGCGCAGCGGGGCGGTCTGCGGCGTGGCGATGTAGCCCGGGCCGATGCCGTTGCACTGGATGTTGTGCTCGCCAAACTCGGAGCAGATGTTGCGGGTCAGCATCTTGAGGCCACCCTTGGCGGCGGCGTAGCCGGCGATGGTCTCGCGGCCAAGCTCGCTCATCATCGAGCAAATGTTGATGATCTTGCCGTGGCCCTTCTCGATCATGCCGGGCAGCACTGCCTTGGAGACGATGAACGGGCCGGTGAGGTCGATGTCGACGACCTGACGGTAGTCGGCGGCGCTCATCTCGAGCATCGGGATGCGCTTGATGATGCCGGCGTTGTTGACCAGGATGTCCGGCGTGGTGCCAAAGTCGCGCTTGATCCCCTCGATGAGGTGGGCGACCTCGTCCTCCTTGGTGACGTCGGCGATGTAGCCCTTGGCCTCGATGCCCTCCTTGGCGTAGTCGGCGAGGCCCTGGTCGACCTTCTCCTGTTTGCGATCGTTGAAGGCGATCTTGGCGCCGGCCTTGGCGAACGCCGTCGCGAGGGCGAAGCCGATGCCGTAGCTGGCACCCGTCACGAGCGCGACCTTGCCGTCGAGGCGGAAGCTGTCCATGCTGAAGACGCTCGGATCTGCATACTTCTCTGCCATGCGAACCTCCTTGTCGGTTTGGGCTGCGCGGCCGTGGGGTCGGCCCGGATGGCCTGCAGGCAATGTAAACCAATTTACAAAGCCAGTATCCTACGAGTAAACCGGTTTGTCAAGAAGAACCGTCGGCAATCTGAAACGTCACATCTGGCGGAGGAGATGGGATGGCTGGGAGGGAGAGCGTGGTGGCAGGCGGGCGTCTGCGCCAGCCGGGCGGCCCGGCCCGGCGGGCATCCCCTCCTCGCCCTACCGGCCCTCGCGGATCGCCTGGGCAAGCTCGGCCGAGGTTGCCACGATGTGGGTGGCACCGGCCTCTTCGAGCTGCTCCGCGCTCCTGAAGCCCCAGCTCACGCTGATGCAGGGCATCTCGGCGTTGGCCGCGGTCTGGACGTCGACCTCCGAGTCGCCCACGTAGACGGCGTGCCCGGCCCGCGCGTCGGCCTGGGCCTCGGCGCCCATCTCGGCCAGGGCCGCGTCCACCATGTCGCGCGCGGGCTTTCTCGCGATGCCCTCGCGCACGCCCAACACGGCGTCGAACGCGCCGGGAAAGTAGATGTCCATGAGGTCCTGCACGGCGTAGTCGCTCTTGTTGGACACCACGGCCACGCGGCGTCCCTCTCCGCGCAGGGCGCCCACGAGCTCTACCATGCCGGTGTAGGCGTGCGTGTGGTCGTTGCAGTGCGCGGCGTACCAGCGGTTGAACTCGGCAAAGACGGCGTCGACCACGGCGGGGGAGGATTCCTCGGGCACGCCGCGCTCGCAGAGGCGGCGGATGCCGTTGCCCACGAAGGCGCGGGCCTCCTCGAACGTGCGGGTGGGCAGGCCCTCGGACTCCAGCGCGTGGTTGAGCGTGAGGTGCAGGTCCTCGATGGTGTCGAGCAGCGTTCCGTCGAGGTCGAAGACGATGGTGGAGAAGCCTCTCATGCGCGGTCCCTTCGCGTGGTGTGGTGCGGGCGTTCGTGTGCGGGCGTTCGTGTGCGGGCGTTCGTGCTCTCGTTCTCGCCGGACATCGTAGCGCGCGGATGTGGGGGAGGCGCACGGGTGGCTGGGATCGCGGGGGTTGGGCTTGCTCACGGTTGGCGTGCCAGTTCGTGCTCTTGCGGGCGCACGTGCCCGCGCGCACAAGACCGATTCCATAGACCTTAGACCTCGTGGCTTCCGGCTGAACTTGTGGCTGCGTGTGTCCCGTGCGCCGGACAACGCAGATATGCAGGACGCTGTATCCCGCGTGCTCGAGAGCTCCCACCCGCCATCAAAATGTGACAAATCATCCGGAAGGAAATGTGACGCGCTGGTTACGGGAGCGGGCGGCTTCGGGGCGGCTGCTATAGTGGGGAGCCGTATGCAGACGAGCGTAAGGAGGCATCCTTGGCAGGAAAGCCTGACCTACCAGATCTCAAGGCCCTACACGACCAACGCAAGGCCGACCGCGACAACATCCGCGCCGCCGTCCGCGGCGTGATCCGCGCGGCCCGCGAGGAGTCGAGGAGCCGCGCCGCCGCCCAGGCGGAGGCGGCCAAGACTTTCGCCGGCGTGAAGCTGCCCGAGAGCCTCCGCGACAACATGGAGCTGTTCCTGCGCCTGCTGCGCGAGGTCCTCTCCGAGTACGGCCCCGAGCTGCGCACCACCTTCGACGAGCTGCTCGCAGACCTCATCGCCGCCGACGAGCGCGGCGTGGTGAGCGCCACTGGCGCCAGCGAGGAGGACGAGAGCTTCCGCCGTGCCTACGAGCTCATCCACGGGCTCGACGTGGAGCGGCAGACGATGGTGACGCGTGCCCTCACCGCTTACTTCCACCTCGCCAACCTCTCCGAGGAGAACTTCCGCGTCGAGACTCTCCACAACCGCGAGCGCGAGGTCTCCCTCGACTCCGACGTGGACGAGTCCAACGCGCTTGCCGTCGCCTACCAGCGGCTCATTGACGAGGCCGGCCCCGACCGCGCCGCCGAGCTGCTCGAGCGCCTCGAGTTCCACCCCGTCTTCACCGCGCACCCCACCGAGGCCCGCAGGAAGGCCGTCGAGGGCAAGATCCGCCGCATCTCCCGCCTGCTCGAGGAGCGCCCGCGCCTGGGCGGCTCCGACCTCGCGGAGAACGAGCGCCACATGCTGCAGGAGATCGATGCCCTGCTGCGCACGAGCCCCATTGCGCTCAAGAAGCCCACGCCCGTCGAGGAGGCCGACACCATCGTCGACATCTTCGACAACACGCTGTTCGACATGGTTCCCCAGGTCTACCGCCGCTTCGACGACTGGGTGCTGGGCGAGGACGCCGGTCGCGTGCCGCCCGCCTGCCCGGCCTTCTTCCGCCCCGGCTCCTGGATCGGCTCCGACCGCGACGGCAACCCCAACGTCACGGCCAAGGTGAGCCGCGCCGTTGCCGAGAAGTTCTTCACCCACATGGTGGAGACGCTCGCCGACAAGTGCTATCGCGTGGGCCGCAACCTCACGCTTGACAACGACCACACCCGGCCGTCCGCCGAGCTCGTCAACCTGTGGAACCACCAGGTCGAGATGAGCGAGAAGCTCACGGGCCGCGCCGAGCTCATCAGCGAGTCCGAGCCGCACCGCGCCGTGATGCTCGTCATGGCCGACCGCCTGCGCGCCACCGTCCTGCGCAATGCCGACACGAGGTACCGCTCCTCCGACGACTTCCTCGCCGACCTGCGCGTCGTCCAGCGCTCGCTTGCCGAGGGCGGCGCCCCGCGTGCCGCCTACGGCCCCGTCCAGACGCTCATCTGGCAGACGGAGTCGTTCGGCTTCCACATGGTGGAGATGGAGTTCCGTCAGCACTCGCTCGTGCACAGCCGTGCGCTGGCCGACATCCACGAGCACGGCCGCAACGGCGAGCGCGGTGCCCTGCAGCCGATGACGCGCGAGGTGCTCGACACCTTCCGCGCGCTCGGCTCCATTCAGAAGCGCTACGGCATCAAGATGGCGCGCCGCTACATCATCTCGTTCACCAAGAGCGCCCAGAACGTGGCCGACGTCTACGAGCTCTCCCGCCTTGCCTTCGCGCACCCCGAGGACGTGCCCACCATCGACGTCATCCCGCTGTTCGAGCAGCTCGAGGACCTCGAGAACTGCGTCGACGTACTCAACGACATGCTCGAGCTCCCCGACGTCCAGCGTCGTCTCGCCGAGACGGGCCGCAAGATGGAGGTCATGCTCGGCTACTCCGACTCCTCCAAGGACGCCGGCCCCACCACGGCCACGCTCGCGCTGCACGCCGCCCAGGAGCGCATCGCCCAGTGGGCCGAGAAGAACGATATCGACCTCGTGCTCATGCACGGCCGCGGCGGTGCCGTGGGCCGTGGTGGCGGCCCGGCCAACCGCGCGGTTCTGGCCCAGCCCAAGGGCTCGGTCAACTGCTTCTTCAAGGTCACCGAGCAAGGCGAGATCATCTTCGCCCGCTACGGCAACCCGGTGCTGGCCCAGCGCCACGTGGAGTCGGTCGCCGGTGCCACGCTGCTGCAGAGCGCTCCCTCGGTGGAGAAGACCAACACCGAGATGACGCACAAGTACGCAGGCATGGCCTCCAAGCTCTACGACGCGAGCCACGAGCGCTTCCTCGACCTCATCCACTCCGAGGACTTCGCCCCCTGGTTCTCCACGGTCACGCCGCTCACCGAGGTTGGCCTGCTGCCCATCGGCAGCCGCCCGGCCAAGCGCGGCCTGGGTGCCAAGTCGCTTGACGACCTGCGCACCATCCCGTGGGTGTTCAGCTGGAGCCAGGCACGCATCAACCTGGCCGCGTGGTACGGCCTGGGCACCGCCTGCGAGAGGCTGGGCGACCTCGAGCTGCTGCGGAGCGCCTACAAGGAGTGGCCGCTGTTCTCGACGTTCATCGACAACATCGAGATGAGCATCGCCAAGACCGACGGCCGCATCGCGCAGCGCTACCTGGCGCTGGGCGACCGCGATGACCTCTCCAAGAAGGTCCTCGACGAGATGGCGCTCACCCGCAAGTGGACGCTGGCCATCGTGGGCGACGAGTGGCCGCTGCAGCACCGCCACGTGCTGGGGCAGGCGATTCGCGTGCGCAACCCGTACGTGGACGCGCTCTCGATCTCGCAGGTGCGCGCGCTCACGGCGCTGCGCGAGAAGCAGGAGGAGATGTCGCAGGAGGAGCGCGAGCTGTACATAAAGCTCATCCTCTCCACCGTCGCCGGAGTCTCCGCTGGCCTGCAGAACACGGGCTGATGGCGGACCTGCCCGTACGTGTGGCGCGCGTGCGCTGACGCTTGGGGCGAGTGGCTTTGGCCGCTCGCCCCTTTTGCGTTGCTGGTGGGTTGGCGGTGCCACGCGCTTCTTTCTCGTGTGCCCGGCTTCCTGGTGCCCGCCCAAAAGCGCGATGCGCCCTCTGGCAAACGCTGGTTACGAGGGGCCGGCCCAGCCTTATCCAAAAGACGTTTCTGAAAAGGGTTTCGCCCCGACTCCCCCTCCAAAAGACGTTTCTGAAAAAGCTATTGCCCTGGCTCCCTGCAGAAGACGCTTCTGAAAATGGTTATGCACGAGATTCCTTTTTCAGAAGCGTCTTTTGTAGGCAGGACTGGGTTGACGGCCGGGCCGGCAATCGGGCTGGCGACCGGGGGAGAGGATGGGCTGGCGGCCGGGTTCCCGCTGCAAGGGGTGCCGCTGGCGGCCGTCGGACGAGAAAAAGGGCCGCCAGCATGTGCTGACGGCCCTGAGCGGCGTCTCTTTGAGTAGCGGCTACGCTTGAGCGCCCAAGACGCGACCGGACGTCGCGCGATTCCGCTACTTGATCGTGATGACCTTGCCCGCGCCATAGCCGGCGTTGCGCACGACGCGTTTGAGGTCGTCGTCGGACTCGGCCTGCTTGGCGAGGACGTGGGCGACGCCGTCCTTCAGGCTCACCTTGGCGAAGAGGCCGTCCTCGGCGTTGAAGGCGTTGGTGACCTTGCTCGCACAGTTGTCGCAGCTCATGCCCGTGACCTCGACGTCATAGGCGTGGTCGTAGTGGGACTCGTCGCGGTCCTTCGGGCCCTTGACCTGCACGACGCCGTCGATGTCGCCACAGCAGTCGCCGTGGCCACCGCGGATGATGTAACGACGCACGGCCAGAGCCGCCGCGACGACGACGATGGCGACGATGACGATGTTCGCAATCATGATGCCAACCTCTTTCTTTGGGTGCCCCCCAGGCTCCTCAGTTCGTACTGGCTAACTTATGTGGTGATTCTACCCCTTGCGGCAGCGGTCAGAACCGACTTCCCCTATCCCCCCGAGGGAGGGGGGGGGTGAAATGGCACCGGGACTTCGACTTTCTCTGTCGGGCGCTTGGTGGTTTCCCGCGGTTTTTCCACACGGGTCAGGTGCCGGGCGACTCTCGTGATTGCGACTGAATCGTTCAGGTGCCAGGGGCCTCTTGCAGCTTTTCTCGAATCGGGCGGGTGTTGGGATACCCCTTGTACCTGCTGCGTGGTTTGCCGGCACGGATGTGCACGGGTCTCGGGTGCGGTTGCGAGGGTCTGTCAAGGCCCATCAAGGGAGGTGAGTTCCTGGGCCGTCTGCCGCCAGCACGCGATCTACGTGAGAAGCCGCCGAATCCGTTTTCGCACTTTTGAGTTGTGAACGAATTATGAGCCCCAATTGGGGCGCTCGCGTCGCAAACATCAAGTAACCTACTCGGATGCCCTCGAGATTGCC
>CWGU01000063.1_pt3 | contig 43733 bp, 36 predicted proteins | sample 667921 | NCBI WGS metagenome assembly CWGU01 (sample SAMEA3735815, study PRJEB9488) | human gut metagenome | biome: ENVO:mammalia-associated habitat; material: ENVO:feces | place: Malawi | collected 2009-02-27 | reverse complement strand
CGGTCATGACGCGCTCGACCGCGACGCCCATCCCCTCGAAGAAGCCGAGGCACCGGCCCATGAACGCCACGCAGGTCTCCTTCCTCTCGTCCGGGAGCAGCTCGGCGTAGGCGGCGCGGCTCCGGTCGTCGACGGCCACGTGCAGGCAGGCCGTGCCCGCCGAGGTGTGCCCGTGGTCGAGCTCGGAGGCGCCGCGGGCCCTCCAGCCACCTCCGTCCGGTATCCGCGCGACCTTCTTCACGTCGACGTGCAGCAGCTCGCCGGGCCTCTCCCGCTCGTAGCGCACGCGGGTCACGGGGCCGCGCCTCCGGGGCTCGCCGGTCACGCGGTCCACGTCGGCGAGCCTCGGCAGGCCCGCCCTCGCGACGATCCGGGCGCAGGTTCGGGCCGGCACGCCCGTGACCGCTGAGAGGGCGTGCGGCGCGAGCAGCAGCGACGTGCGCGCCTCCACGACCCGGGCCTCGTCCTCCGGGGCGGTGAGCCGACCGAGCCGCGCCGGCCTGCTGGGACGGTCCGACAGCGGCTCGCCCCGCCTCGCCCGCGCGACCCACTTGCTGGCGGTCTGCCTGCTCACGCCCATCTGCCGGGCCGCCTCGCCGACCGCCTCGCCGGCCTCGATGCGCTCGACCAGCCGCTGACGGCCCCAAGGCGTGAGGCGTGCGTTAGGATGTTGTGACATGGGAGGGCCCCTCTCTTCGCTGCAGACCTAGACAATCCACAGCTTCGCGGAGCCCTCCCTACTTGTCACTAGTCAGACGTAAACAACCTGTTGGCACTAAACAGGGATGGCGTTGCCGCTGGGTCGCATGCCGACTCCCACCCGGGTCCCGGCCCACGCCATGGCGGAGAGCGCGGCCGTGCCAAGGGCGACGCCCGGCGCGAGCAGCGTCGCGATCACGCCATGGACGCGCCGGCCCCCGAGCCCGCCGCCGACGGCTCCGTCATTGAGGCAGGCGCCCCGCGTGGCATCCGTGGCCTGCTGGCCGGCATGGTCGGCGGTGCGCGCAAGCGTCTGGGCGCCGGCAAGCGCTCCGGTGCGGCGTTGCCCGCGGGCCCGCGAGAGCGCACGGCGCGCATCGCCGCCGGCCTGCGCCCGCGCGCCGCAATCGCCGGGCCGAAGGCCCCGGAGCCCAAGTCCCTCGAGCAGCCCGCCCGTCCCGCCGCGATCAAGGGCGCGTCCGAGCCCCGTGCGTCGCTCGGCAGCGGCCCGCGCACGCTCGACGAGGTTCCGCTCGAGCGTGGCCAGTCGCCTGCCGCGAACGACATCCGGCGCCAGATCCTCGACCTCGATCCGCGCCTGTGGATCAACGGCTGGCTGCTTGCGCACCCCGGTGCCTATACGCTCTACGAACGCAGGCTGCGCGCCCTGGACCGTGCCCTTGCCGGCAAGACGCAGCTGGGTGACGGCACGCTCACCTGTCGTGAGCTCTCCTACCAGGTGTTCGGCGACGAGAAGTTCCTCGAGCGCGACGGTGACGGCACCAAGCTGCTCAAGAACGTGGGCCTTGCCGACATCGTGCGGCATCGCCCCCAGCCCAAGCTCGGCATGCTGCACCACATCCCGCGCCTGCATGACGAGATGCGCATCGTCGTGAGCGAGAACCTTGACGCCTGGCTCGCCGTCCGCGAGCGCATGTACGTCGACGGCGCGACGCGCATCCTGGGCGAGCGTGTTCACGGCGTGGTCTTTGGCAACGGCTACCTGGTCAATGACGCCCGCAAGCTGCCGGAGTTCGTCGAGGGACTTGGCGCGAGCAAGGTCCAGATCCTGTATTGGGGCGACATCGATCGCGCCGGCGTGCAGATCCTGGGCAAGCTCGAGCGTGCCGCTGACGGACGATTCGACGTCGTTCCGTTCACCGCCGCGTACGAGGCGATGGTGCGCAAGGCGGCCGGGCGCTACCCCGATCCGCTCGACAACGAGCCGGCCGGCCAGGCGGGGGTCCCGTTCGACGGCATCGACGCGCTGGTGGCGGGCATGTCCGAGCGCGACGCCGCCTATGCCCGCGCCATCGTCGAGCAGGACCTGCGCATCCCACAGGAGATCATCACCCGCGCCGACCTGTAGGGCGCATGCGTTTTCCTCGTCGGATGTTTTGCGCCTGAGTTCCGTGGGCGTCCGCCCAGCTGCTACCATGGTGGCATGGATACCAGAGACGAACACATGGGGCGGGGCCTTCGCGGGGCGGGCGCATGCGGGCGCGAGCCGGCCCCTGCGGATAGGCCATCCGAGACCACCATCGGTCCGAGCGTCTCGGCGAACCCCCGGCTGCACCCGCTCTTTCCCGGCCGGACCTTCATCTCCACGGTGCTTGACGTGCTGGACTCCAAGGAGACCATGTCAACGTCGATGCGCGCCGTCTACGTGCAGCGGGCCGCGATGGCGGGGTTCTTCGTGGGCCTGTTTCTTACGGCCTACTTTGCCGTCATGACCGCATGCGCCCAGGTTGGTGGCGCCGGTCCCGTGGCGGGCCGCCTGTTGGGGCCGCTCGTGTTCGGCTGGGCGCTCGTGCTCATCTATTACACCAACTCAGAGCTTCTGACCTCGAACATGATGGTCATCTCCATAGGCGTGTACCACCGGCGCATCACCTTGGCGCACTCGGCGCGCCTGCTCTCGTACTGTCTGGCGGGGAACCTCATCGGCGCGGCGATCATTGCGGTGCTGCTGAGCCTTTCGACGGTGGCGTCGGGGGTGGTTGCTGACGGCATGGCCGCGGCCGCGATGGCAAAGATCGCCTATGTCGCAACTCCTGCGGGTGCCCTGGACCTCGTGGTCCGCGCGGCCCTGTGCAACTTCTGCATCAACATCGCAATGCTCATGGTCTACAACGGCAAGATCTCAGACGACCTTACCAAGTGCCTCATCATGATCGTCGCCGTCTTCGTCTTTGCCTTCTGTGGCTTCGAGCACTCGATTGCAAACTCGGCCCTGTTCCTCATCGTTGGCCTGCACCAGGGAGTCGACGTCATTGGGGCATGCGCGAGCGTCGCGCTCACGCTTGTCGGCAACCTGCTTGGCGGCGGCGTGCTCATCGGCCTTAACTTCGCCATCATGAACAACGAGGGACATCGAGACATCTGACGCGATTCGTCCGTGCGGACGCCCTGGCCGCCGCCGTCCGGAGGGTCCTCCTCTCGCCGTGGTCACACCACCACGGATGAGTTCTCCACTCGTGACCCGTGGGATTCTGCAGCGACAAACGGAAATGCGCGAAATCGGTTCTTGTTTCCAGGTTTCTCGCCGGGTCTTGCTGTTCGATTGAACATACCTCTGCAAACTTGCTGGTAGAGGGCTTGTAAAGCTATCCGATACTAATAGCTACTTGGAGATTCCGTCTCCAAGAACCGATTGCTCAAAACCCGTGCAAACTGTGCGCGAGGCCACTCGACGGTTCGCCGGCACCCCACGTCTGGCGCGGCTTGAGGCGAAGGCCGGAAAGATGATCGAGCCCGGGCCCCTTATCCCCTCCGCTCGGAGATGCCCGTACAAATCTAGGGTTGACACAGCCTGTCTAGGAAAGCCCTCTTCGCGCATCTTAGAGGTAGCTGCGTGAGGTACCCACCTCATGCGTGTATCGCTCGGGAACGATGTACTGCCGGTTGACGTAGATAATCCGCCCCGCTGGATCACTCAACCTCTCTAGCACCTCGAGAAGTGGGGCCTGCTCCGGACAAGAGAGCACCTGAGCGAGACGAGGACCTGCCGCACGAGCACCAAAACGGTCATCGAATCCGACGACCGGACCAATCCCCTCCCGCTTGAGCAGCTCAAAGAGGGAGGTGTCGTCGGAGATTCTGTCGACAAGTGCATCAATGCTATGCGGCAAGTAATCAATCTCAAGGACGCAAGGCAGGTTATTGGCGAGGCGCACGCGCCGCACCTCCCAAACCTCATCGTCAATCCCATCCAGCATTTCGACCACATCGGCCGGGGGAATTACCCGAGCATGCCCGAGCACTCGAGTCGAGGGGGTCATCCCCTTCCTCCGGCAGTTCTCTGAGAAGCTACCCGTGAGGTAGGCGCTCGTTCCCTTCGCGCGCGGGCTTACGTACGTGCCCGACCCCTTCCTTCTGATCAGGAGCCCCGCATTCACCAGCTCGTTAAGTGCGGAGCGGACGGTCACGCGGCTCATGCCGTAAATCTGCGAGAGCTTGTTCTCGGAGGGGATCCTCTCTCCCGGCCCATATATCCCGGAATCGATCTTCGCTCTCAGGTCATCTCTCAGCCGCTCGTGCAACGTCAGAACTCGACTCGACTCATCAGGCATGCCAACCATCCGTCCCAAAAACGACCGTTTGTGGGAATCGTAACGCGACTAGCAGCAGCAAAATCGGCGGCTCCCTTTTCCTCCATCCTACGGAGGCCGCTCACCGTTCGTTTGCGACCGTTCACCCGTCCTCATGGTACCAAAGTTGTCTTACCTTGTATTATCTCCATCAGAACAAATTGTATTAACTTGTATTATATGAAGGAGAACGTGGACCGAGAAGTCATACTTGCTTCCCATGGGCATCTGGCAGAGGGGATGCTCGACACCATCGCCATGATCATGGGTGAGCCGCCATGCCCAGTGCGCACCTTCTGCCTGCTACCCGGCGAGAGCCCTGATTCGCTTACACGAGAACTTGAGGAGGCGGCGCAGGGGCGTCCCGACACGCGCTTCGTGGTTCTCGCAGACCTATTCGGAGCGAGCGTGTTCACTTCCCTATGCCGGCTTGCCGCTTTCGACAACATCACGATCGTGGCGGGAATGAACGCGGCGCTCGTCCTGGCAGCCCTCACGGAGGAGGACGTATCGAACGAAGAGGCCCTTTCCTGGTGGGGCACAACCGGCATCAGGGGGTGCCGGGAGGCACTCCAGGCGGAAGACAACGAAGGAAACAGCTTTTGACAAAGAAGGGGAGGAAGGACATGGCGGACCACATCGATATCCTGGCGTGTCTAAAAGAGAAAAAGACAGTGATGGGCATGCTCCACCTCAAGGGCGAGAATGACCACGAGATCGCCGAGCGCGTCAAGCGCGAGTACGACGCCTATGTTACCGGAGGCGTGGACGGCGTGGTGGTTGAGAACTACTTCAACACCTATGACAGCATTCGCCTTGCCCTCGATTGCCTGGTGCCGCTTCGCGGGCCAGTTGCCCTCGGCGTCAACTGCCTGCGTAGCGAGAGCATGGGGCTGGAGATCGCACTCGAGTTTGACACCGACTTTGTTCAGCTCGACTCGGTTGTCGGCCACGTCGAGCCTCGCGACGAGCCCACCCTGTCAGCCCTCTTCAATCTGTGGCGGGAGCGCTACAGCGGTCGCGTTCTCGGCGGGGTGCGATTCAAGAAGCAGCCCGTTCTCTCCGACAAACCTCTCTCAGAGGACCTGACCGTTGCAACGGGGCGCTGCGACGCCGTATGCGTCACGCAGGACCGCACCGGTCAAGAGACCTCTGTCGAGAAGATCAGGGAGTTCCGCAAGGGGCTGGGCAGCTTCCCTCTTCTCGTCTCGGCAGGAGTGACGCCTGAGAATGTGGCGCGAGGCCTCACCTATGCCGACGGCGTCATCGCGGGAAGCTACTTCAAGGACACCTACGAGGCCGGTGGAGAGGTGTGTCTCGCTCATGTTCGTAAGCTCGTGGACGCCGTAGCCAGAATCGAGGTGCGTTCATCATGATCAGGTTGTGCCGCGTCGACCATCGTCTGCTTCACGGACAGGTCGCCTATGCCTGGATGCAGTCGCTGAGCGTCAACTGCATCCTCATCTCCAGTGACACGGTTGCCGCCGACGAGCTGCGCATGGCAGTCCTCAAGATGGCTAAACCGGCTGGCGTCAAGCTCGTAATGAAAAGCGTCGCCGACTCTGCCGCAGCAATCGAGAGCGGGGTTACCGACAAGTACGACCTGATGGTCATCTGCGAAACGATCGACGACGCGTACCGTCTCGCTCGAGCAACCTCGAAGATCACCGAGATCGATGTGGGAGGCGTGAAGAGCGAGGAGGGCAAGCGCAGAATCTCTCGAGCCGTCTGCGTCTCGGAACGTGAGTGCGCTCAGCTCAGAGAGCTCGAGTCAGCTGGGGTGCGCTGCTATGTCCAGCAGGTACCCAGCGAGAAGCCGGTCAATGTTAGCGAACTCATCTAGTCGAGAAAGGAGCAAGTGATGCTGCTGAGTCAGACGCTGGCCATCTTCGTCGTGTCCATCATCGGCTACCTCTACAACTCTCTCTCGAGTGGCCTGCTCAACCGTCCGATTGTCACGGGCGCGCTCGTTGGCATTGCCCTGGGTGACATCCCCACGGGCTGCATGGCGGGCGCCGCGCTCGAGCTCGTCTATCTGGGGTCGCAAGCCATCGGGGCGAGTAACCCACCCGATATGATTTCTGGCACCATCATCGGCACGGCATACGTCATCACAACGGGAGCGGATGTTGCGTCGTCGGTCGCCATTGCCATTCCCGTGTCCCTGCTCATGTCCATGGTCTGGGAGTCTCTGTTCCGGGCCATCCTCGGACCTCTTGCTGCGTCCAAAGCGGATGCCTATGCCCAGCAGTGCAACCGGCGCGGCATCGACATGGTGCACTATCTCTTTACAGGACTCCAGCTGCTGACGCTCTCCGGCCTCTGCGCCGCTGGCTTCTATGCGGGTGCGAACGCCATACAGGGGATCGTCGACTCCATTCCGACGTTCGTTACCGACGGCTTCAAGTATGCCATGGGCGTTATCCCGGCCATTGGCTTTGCCTTGCTCGCACGCATGATCATGAACAAGAGGCTTGCCTGCTTCCTATTCCTTGGCTTCCTTCTCGTCGCCTACGGTGGGATGAATATCGTCGGTGTCACGGCAGCCGCGGCGGTCGTCGCAGCAATCCTCGTCCTCAACGTCAACACGTCTAGCTGTATTGCAGTGGAAGGAGCCGAAGATGACAACGAGTTCTAGCGAGAAGAGACTCACGAAGAAGGAACTCCGTCAGATCTTCTGGCGCTCCTGCATGCTCGACAGCTCATGGAACTACGAGCGTCAACAGAACATTGGTTATTCCTATGCCATGACACCCGTGGTGAAGAAGCTCCATGAGGACGGCTCAGAAAAACAGCGACGCGCCTACGCCCGCGGCCTTGATTTCATGGCCGTCACGCCGCAGCTCTCGACCCTGCTCATGGGCATCAACGCTGCCATGGAGGAGGAAAACGCCAACAACGAGGACTTCGACGACTCCACGATCGTTGCCGTCAAGACCTCGCTTATGGGGCCGCTCGCGGGCGTTGGCGACTCTCTTATCGCCGCCACGCTGCGCATCATCGCCACGGGCGTTGCCATCGGCTTCTCCCAGCAGGGTAGTCTTCTCGGCCCAATCCTGCTGCTGCTCATCTTCAACATTCCCGGCTTTGCAATCCGTTATCTTGGGCTCAAGTTCGGCTACCGCTATGGTCAGTCCTTCATCAAGAATGCGGCGAAGGGCGATGTCATGGAGAAGGTGACACTCGCCGCGAGCATCGTCGGTCTCATGGCCATCGGGGGGATGGTGGCAAGCTACGTCTCGCTTGACCTTCCCTTCGTCGTTGGCTCGGGAGACTTTGCACGGCCGCTCACCGACTATCTCGACATGATCATGCCCTGTCTCACGCAGATTCTGCTCTTTGCGCTGATGTATTGGATTTTGGGCCGCAAGGGAGTCAAGACGGTGTGGGTGCTTGTCGCCACAATTGTCGTTTGCATTGGCGCTTGCTGGCTCGGGTCGTTGCTCTAAGAGTGTGCAAGACTCATTTCTCACCGGCCGCCCGGACTCGTCCGGGCGGCCTCTCTTACGTCAAAACCTAGGGTAGGGTGGCGGGAAGGGCTCGCAGCTAGCAGGCCACGTCTGCCTCCTTGCGGCCGTGGCGCCACGTGGCCGCCCGAGGCCAGCGCCTCGGGCGCGGCGTTCCCAATGACCACGCCGTCGCCGGTCGCTTCGAGCATGGACGCGTCGTTGCTGGAGTCGCCGAAGTCCACGACGTCGGCCACGCCCACGTCGAGCACCGCGCAGATCCGCCGCAGTGCTTCCGTCACCCCGATCTGGCCAAGGCAGCCCAACGGTCCTCGGCGGTCAGGACCTTCTCTCCCGAGAAGAGGTCGAGGCTGTGATGTCGGTTGCCCTGGTCAACGTCGAGGGCCTTGGGAAATGCGCCGCCACACGCATCTTGCCGCGGGGGAGCGCGACCACATCGCGGAAAAGCGAGCTTCGGGTCCCGGCGTCGGGGAGGTCGAGCGGGCCTACGACCTCATCAACGACAGGCCCAGGAAGGTGCTCGGATACAGGACGGCCAGCGAGGTCTATCGGGAGATGTTGCACTCAGCTTGACGATCCGCCGGGCCAAATCACGCCCGCAGCTCGGAGTACAGGTCCCCAAGGGTCACGAGTCGCAGGTTGTTACCTTTGTTCGCCCGCTCCCGTATCCCGTCGCTGAACTCCCTCTTCGAGAAGAGCATGTAGTGCTTTCGGTCGTAGCCGCGGAGGAGCTCGGCTCGGCTCATGAGCGTTCGAAGCGCCCTGGTCTCATCGAACGAGTTACGCCACTTGCACTCTCCGACAAGTAGCTCGCGCTCAATCGAATTGACCGCGACCACGTCGATGTCGGTTTCCTCGTGCGTTTGGTGATCGGTTCCCCACCAGCGACCAAACTCCAGCGCAGCGAAGGGGAGCTGCCCCGCGATGCTCTCGCGCCGCACCCATTGCAGGCAGACGTTCTCGAACTGCTTGCCGACATACGTGAGAAACGCCTGACCAGACGTGGCGTAGCCCGCCACCGCCCGCCCCGCGCCCTCCTCGATCGAGCCAACGTACCTGCTCACGAAGTGATACCAGTAGGAGAAGAAGGGATCCCCAAACTTCCAGACCGCTCGCTTTGCCGAGGCGCCGCCCAGCGGTACGAGTCTCTCGATGATGCCGAGGCTCGCCAGCGACCGGAGGTACTTCCCCACAGAGTTGGGGTTCATCCCCACCTTGTCGGCGATGCGGGAGGGCGACGTTGCCCCGGAGCCAATCGCGTCCAACACGGAGTTATAGCCCGCCGGCTCGTGCAACTCCTGACGCAGCAGCATGAGGGGCTCCTCGTAGAGCAGCCCGGCTCGGTCAAAGAACAGCTCGGCGACGTTCTCGGCATAGGTTTGCCCCGTGTCGATCTGCGCGAGGTAATACGGCGTCCCGCCAAACGTCGCGTAGTAGGCAACGAGGTCCTCATCGGAAACCCCGGGGAGCATCCGGGCCGCGTCGAGGTAGTCGAAGGGTGGGAGCCTCAACTGCATGGTTCTGCGGCCATAGAGTGGGCTCTTGCTCCCCAGGACCTCGCTCTCCATGAATCCCTCGTTGCTCCCACACAGGATGAGCATGGCATTCGTCTGCGCAAAGCCGTGATCGATTACGGATTGGAGAGCGGAGGGCAGCGACGGGTCAGACTCTGCGGCATAGGGAAACTCGTCGAACACGAAGACGAGGGGCTGCGAGCCTTCCCAGGAGCGCGCCCGCTCGACGATGAGGACCAGGGCATCGTTCCAGGAGGCGAAGGCGGGCAGTGACGTCGGGAGCGAGAACGCCTCGTAGACGGCCGCGCTGAAAAGCTCGAGGTTCTGCCTCGTGGTCTTTTGCTGCGCGGTGAAGTAGAGCGTCGGCTTGTCCCTGACAAACTCGTCGATGAGGGTCGTCTTGCCCACGCGGCGCCGCCCATAGATAACCGCCATCTGGAACCCGCCCTTGGCATACGCATGCTCAAGCGACCGGAGCTCGCCCTCTCTGCCTACGAACATGAGAGACACCACCCATTCAAACACGTACTCTACAGTACCGTACTCTACAGTACCGTACTGTAGAGTACGTGCAAAGATAGCTCTTGAAAGGGTGCTTCTCGCTTTTGGAGAACAGGCGTGAACAGGGGACTGAACAGGGGACGTACCCCCGTTCACGCTGCGGCCGCCCTCCCGCTGTGAAACAGGCGCACGTCCCCTGCCCAATCGCGTCCTCTGTTCACTCGGGGCCGCGCCGACCCCGCAGCCGAGTCCGAGGCCGTTCGGGGCGTGGCGGAGGCGGAGGCCGGTGACGCCGGGCCCGTGGACGCGTGGGGCGGCTCGGGGCCGAGCGCCCGCTCCGCGACCGCGGCGGGTTCGCAGCCGAAAGGGGCGCGCCCGACCCGCCGGTCATGGGGCCCAGCGCGCGGGCCTTGATGCTCCTGGCGCGGGCGTCGGGGCCGATGGCGGTGGCGCAGTCGGACGTGAGGGCCCTCGTCCGTCGCATGCGGCGCGCGCGGCCACGGCTGCGTGGTGCGGCCATTGCCGCCCGGCCCGCGATCGCTCGATGGGTCTGAGGGCCCCAGTGCTCGGCTCACATCGCCTGTTGCCTGCGCGCCATCTACGTCGCGAGGGTCCCGAGAAATGCACGCTAATTCGACCTGCGGTCACTTTTTCTGAGGGGCCATAGTAGGCGCGCGTCTTTGACCTGCGCCTTTGCAAAGGGTGGTATATCCAGTGTCCCGTTATGGCCGCATCAGGTTGCCCGCAAGTCGAATTACCGTGCATTCCGGGGGCCTTCCGCCACGTTGATCGCGTGCGCGGCGATGAGCCCACGAGCCCTGTGGGCGAATTCGGGCCACATCCCCAGCCGCACTTAGAGCTGGGCGACCTCGGGGGAGAGAAGCCCGCCGGTCTCGAGGAGGCTCGCGAGCGCGCCGGGACCGGGCAGCACCCCTTGGGCCCGTCGAGGCGACGTCGCTCACGAAGCGGGGCCTGAACAGGGCCGACCGTGCCCCCTCGAGCACGTCTCCATGCGTTCCGTGCTTGCTGTTTTCCCATCGTCGAAGAATGGCCCGGCTGCATAGAAGCCATGGCGGGCGCCTACGGGCGCCTCCCTGAACAGGGGACGTGAACAGGGGACGTACCCCCGTTCACGTCTTGCCGCTGTGAAACAGGTGTGCGTCCCCTGTTCACGTCCTGTTCATTGATGCAGATGGCAGCCCCACACATAGTTCCGTCACCAAACGCCTAGATGGCCCACAGCGGCATTGCCCACGCGCGCGAGCTCACCGGGTAGGCGTCATCCGCCATGCAGATGATGGCGCCCATGCCGACCTCGCGCTTGAGCGCGGCCAGCTCCCGGGGCACGCCCTCGTCCGCGAGGCCGTCCAGCGCGCCGAAGTTCTTGGCATCTCCCGCGACGGGCGTGGCGCTCTTCTTGACCTCGAGCGGATATACCGTCCCGTTCCGCTCCAAGAGCAGGTTGATCTCCTTGCGGTCGTTGGTGCGGAAGAACCAGAGCGGCGGCCGGCGGCCGGCGTTGCTGAAGCTCTTGTAGACCTCGCTGAACGCATAGCTCTCAAACGCCATCCCGGACATGGCGCCAAGCTCCAGGGTGCCGGCGCCGTCCCAACCGCTCAGGTACGCGGCGAGCCCCACGTCCACGAAATGCATGACAGGCTGCTTGCTCAGGCGCTTAAGCAGGTTGTTCGAGTAGGGCTCCAGAATCTTGACCTAGTAGGAGCTCACCAAGAGGGAAAGCCAGGACTTGGCGGTCTTTTCGTCAATGTCCGCAAGGCGGGCAAGCTCGGCGTAGACGACGGGTTTTGAGGTGAGGGCGGCGCACGCCGCCATGAAGCGCCTGAACTTGAGCTCGTCGGCAACCTGCGCGAGGCCGCGAATGTCCCGCATGATATAGGTCTCGACGTAGGACTCGTAGGCCGCGGGACGCATCTCGGGCGGAATGGCCCTTATTCCCGGCAGGGAGCCCGCGGTCATTCTCTCGAACGCCTCGTGCACGCCGAAGGCGGGCATCTGTCGGATGCGGCGGACATAGTAATCGGTCGTCGCCTCAAACGGCTCGGACTCAACGCCCGCAAGCTCGGCATTTGAGAGGCCAAGCATCTCAACAATGCCGGCGCGACCGGCCAGCGACTCGGAGACTTCCTTCATCAGGTGGAGCGGCTGGGAGCCCGTGAGCCAGAACTGTCCGTTCCTCTCCTCAGAATCGGCCGCGAGCTTGATGTAGGGGAGAAGCTCGGGCGCCTTCTGGATCTCGTCGATGAGCACGGGCGGGCGGTAGCGCTGCAGGAAGAGGGCCGGGTCCGTTCTGGCCGCCATGCACACGGCGGTGTTGTCCAGGGATACATAGGCACGTTCGACGCCCGTGTGCTCTTTCTCCTCCTTCGCAAGGTGCCGCAGCATGGTCGTTTTTCCAACCTGGCGCGGGCCGGTCAGCACGACGATCTTGAAATGCACGGAGTACCTGGCTACCACAGGCTCAAGGGCTCGCTTGATGTACATGTTGCTGTCACCTTCTCTCAAATCGGAGGACGTTCCGGATTTGAGACGGTTTGCGCAATTCGAGCTGGCAGCCAGGTACTATGCCCTCGAGTTCCATCAGGGGCATGTAAACGAACGGCGACTCGCCCCGACAACGCTCGACCGCAAAAGACCCGAGGTGGATAAGACTAAGAAGCTGCCCGAGGACACGATGCCCGGCGATTCGACGAAGACCGGGGACATGGAAAACGGCCTCGACAAGCCGCGCCACACCCAGGCGACTCTGCTCATAGGCGAGGGCGCCGAGGCCGGACCCCGTGCGCGAGGCGAGCGTCTCGCGCCCCCTTGGGGTGAGCCTTGCGTCAGGATGCCGTCGCACGGGAGGCCTCTCCTCGCCGGGAATCCAGACAACTCACAGCTTGGCAGGGGCCTTCCTATTTCTCACTACTCGGGTGCAAACAACCTGTTGGCACTAAACACCTAGGGCATGTCCATCTGACTCTGATGGGGTGGTTCGGTTGCATTGTCTAGACCTGGGTGTGCAGTTTGAGCGGATTTGAATGCCCGCCTGACGCCTCGCGTTTGGCGCGTGCGTTTTGTTCGGATTTGAATGCCCTTTTCCGTTCAAAGTGCACACGCGATCGTGTGGGCGCATTCCCAGGCGCCCTTTTCCGTCCAAAATGCACATCCGACCGGAAGCCAATGCGCCAACGCCATTGAACGTCGTTCAATGGCGGATGTCGGGAGGGGCAGTCGGGGGTTGAGGACGGCACTGTGGGTGTCGGGGTTCGAGGACGGTGTCGAGAACGGCGGCGCCGGGGTGTGTGATGACGACATTTGGGGACGGTGTCGAGAACGCCGGGCACTGGGGCAAGAGATGGGGTCTTGAGTGCCGGACGCCGGGGCAACGGGCGGCGGAATGAGCGTCGGGTGACAGGGCGAAAGGCGGTGCGGCAATCGATGGGCGTCGCGGCGGGAGGCCGCCGACGGGATGGTGAGTTGAGGCGGCGTGGAAACGCCGCAGGTCATTGTGCTGAAAGGGGCACATCATGAAGTTCATCAACGATTGCGCGAGTGCGTTTGCGGGCGCGTCCGAGGTGGGGGAGGCCAGCGCCGCCGGCCTCGTGGGCGACGCACTCGCCCGCAAGGAGGCGCCCCGTCGGGCGTTCGACAGGCTGGCGTCCACCTTTGACGAGGACAGGGCCGGCCGCCACGCCCGCAACCTCTACCGCCACGTGCTCTGGCAGCTTGCCGGGGCCTATCGCGAGTGGCTCTGCCGCGAGGGGCGCGAGGGTCGCCTCGGCGCCAACGGCGAGCCCGACCGCCGCTTCCGCGTGCTCGACCTCGGCTGCGGCACCGGCGCGCTTACCCAGCTCGCGCTCGGCGCGCTGCCGTTTGCGCGCATCGCGGGCGTGGACCTTTCGCCCGCGATGGTCGACACGGCCCGCGAGCGCCTCGGCGGCCGCGTGCGCCTCTTCGAGGCCGACGCCGAGCACCTGCCGTTCTCCGAGGGTAGCTTCGACGCGGTGCTCGCCAACGACGTGTTCCACCACCTGCCCGACGGCCCGCGCGCCTCGTTCGAGGCGTGGCGCGTGCTTTCGCGCGACGGCATGCTCGTGCTGGGCGATACCTGGGCGCCCGCGCCGGCCCGCGCGGTCCTGAACCAGTTCGTACTGCCACACTCCGCGGCCGTCGACGCCTGCGTCCGCTCGCAGGCCGAGCTCATCGGCATGCTCGGCGCGTGGTTCCACCACGTGGAGTGGGAGCGCCTGGGGTTCGACTCCTGCCTCGTCGTGGCGCGCAAGTCACCCATCGACTGCAGGTAGGGCCGTTCGGTAACGTGATGGCGTCTGTACGTTCCGTCGCTCCGCCCCACACACAAATGAGTCAATCGGGTTGCGAGCCGGTTCCATCGGCTCGTGACCCCTCGCTCCTTGCCGTACGGGCGGCCTATACTGTGCCCCGGACAATCCAGGGACAAGCCCAAAGGGGGACGCATGGCGGAGTTCGAGAAGACCGCACCAACCCAGCTGAGCACGGCCGAGGTGCTGGTAGAGTGTCTCAAGGCAGAGGGGGTCAAGGTCGTCTTCGGCATTCCGGGCGAGGAGAACCTCGACCTTATGTTCGCGCTCAAGCACTCCGACATCCGCTTCATCCCCACGCGCCACGAGCAGGGCGCCGCCTTCATGGCCGACGTCTACGGCCGCCTCACGGGCCACGCCGGCGTGTGTCTCGCGACCCTGGGGCCGGGCGCCACCAACCTCGTGACCGGCGTGGCTGACGCCTTCCTCGACGGCGCGCCGCTCGTGGCCATCACGGGCCAGGTCTCGAGCGAGCAGATGCAGCTCACGAGCCACCAGTACCTCGACCTCTCGGCCATGTTCTCGCCCATCACCAAGCGCAGCAAGGTGGTCATGCGCCCGGACACGGTGGCCGAGATCTGCCGCCTCGCCTTCAAGTACGCCGAGGCCCCCAAACCCGGCTCCACCCACATCGACCTGCCCAAGAACGTGGCCAACATGTCCAGCCCGGCGCGCCCCCTGCGCAAGCAGCAGCCGCCCAAGCTCTACGCCGACCCCGCGAGCGTCATCGAGGCGGCCAGGCTCATCTCCGAGGCCAAGAGCCCGATCATCCTGGCCGGTGCCGGAGCGGTGCGCGGCGAGGCCAGCGAGGCAGTGAGCTCCATGGCCGAGCGCCTGCACATCCCCGTGGTCCAGACCATGATGGGCAAGGGCGTCATTCCCACCGACTCGCCGTGGCGCCTCGGCGTGGTGGGCATCCCGCAGCACGACTACATCATCGACGCGTTCGACGAGGCGGACCTCGTGATCGGTGTGGGCTACGACCTCATCGAGTGCGCGCCCACCAAATGGCACACCCACCCCATGAAGATCGTGAACATCGCGGGGCTGCCGGCTGACGTCAACCAGCTCTACGAGCCCGACGTCGAGGTCACGGGCGACCTCTCAGACAGCATCTACCAGATCCTGCGCACGGCCCGGCGCGACGACAGGCCCGAGCCCACGGCGATGCTCGAGGTGGGCCGCCGCCTGCGTGAGGACTTCGACGAGCTTGCCGCGAGCGACGCCTATCCCATGAAGCCGGCCCGCATCCTCAAGGACGTGCGCTCCGTGATGGGCCGCCGCGACATCCTCGTGTCCGACGTGGGCGCCCACAAGATCTGGATCGGCCGCGACTATCCCTGCTACGAGCCGCGCACCTGCCTCATCTCCAACGGCTTCGCGTCGATGGGCTTCTCGGTGCCTGGTGCCATCGCGGCCAAGCTGGTACATCCCGAGCGTCGCGTGCTGGCGGTCACGGGCGACGGCGGCTTCATGATGAACAGCCAAGAGCTCGAGACGGCCGTGCGCGAGCACGTGCCCATCGTGGTGCTCATCTGGGAGGACGAGCACTACGGCCTCATCCGCTGGAAGGAGGAGGAGCAGTTTGGCGACACCTTTGGCGTGGGCTTCTCCAATCCCGACTTCAAGGCCTACGCGGAGGCCATGCACTGTCATGGCTACGAGGTGACGAGCGCCGCCGAGCTGATTCCGACGCTGGAGGACGCCTTCTCGCACGACGACGCGCCGAGCGTGGTGTGCGTGCGGGTGGACTACTCCGAGAACATGGCCCTCACCGAGCGCTTGCGTGAGCGTTACGGGAAGTAGCCGGGCCGTCGGGCCGTGCGTGCGTCGCGTTGGCCGGGTGCGTTTACGCGCTAGGCGCCGCGTGGCGAATAGTGAGACCGAACAACGAACGGATGTTCTGTGAAGCGGGCGTGTCCCATGGCACGCCTGCCTTGCTGTCGGTAGACTCTATGACTACCTAGTCGGGCCGAAAGGGGAGAGCGCACATGGCCTCCGATTCGATAGTCATCCGCGGCGCGCGCGAGCACAACCTACGCAACGTCGACGTCTCGATCCCGCGCGACAAGCTCGTGGTCATCACGGGCCTGTCGGGCTCGGGCAAGTCGAGCCTTGCCTTCGACACCATCTACGCCGAGGGCCAGCGCCGCTACGTGGAGAGCCTCTCGAGCTACGCGCGCCAGTTTCTGGGCCAGATGGACAAGCCGGACCTCGACAGCATCGATGGCCTGTCACCGGCCGTCTCCATCGACCAGAAGACCACCTCCAAGAACCCGCGCTCAACGGTGGGCACGGTCACCGAGATATACGACTACCTGCGCCTACTCTTCGCGCGCGTGGGCACGCCGCACTGCCCGGAGTGCGGTCGCGTCATCGAGCGCCAGACCACCGACCAGGTGGCCGACAAGGTGCTCGCGGCAGGACAGGGGCGTCGCGCCCTCGTGCTGGCGCCGGTGGTCGTGGGCCGCAAGGGCGAGTACACGAAGCTCTTCGAGGACCTCAAGGCCGAGGGCTTCTCGCGCGTGCGCGTCGACGGCGAGGTCCGCGAGCTCGACGACGAGATCAGGCTCGACAAGAAGCTCAAGCACACGATCGAGGTCGTGGTCGACCGCATCGTCATCCGCGAGAACTCGCTCGGGCGCATCGCCGAGGCCGTGGAGCAGGCAACCAAGCTCGCGGCGGGCAAGGTGGGCGTGTTCCTGCTCGCCGACCGCGCGGACCCCGAGCGCATGCCCGACGAGATGCTGCAGTACTCCCTGGCCCTGGCCTGTCCCATCCACGGCCACTCCATGGACGACCCGCAGCCGCGCGACTTCTCGTTCAACGCCCCCTACGGTGCCTGCCCGGACTGCGACGGCCTGGGCTTTCGCCGCGTGGTGGATGCCGAGGCGCTCATCGAGAACCCGGACCTCTCGGTGGCCGACGGCGTGCTCGGCGGCTTCTTCGGGCGCTCCAACTACTACCCGCAGATCTTCGCCGCCGTCTGCCGCCACCTCAAGGTGAGCGACGAGACCCCGTGGCGCAAGTTGCCCAAGCGCGCCCGCACCGCCCTGCTCGACGGCCTGGGCGACACCAAGATTCGCGTCGACTACCACACGGTCGACGGCCGCGACACACACTGGCTCACCACCTACGCTGGCGTGCGCACCATCCTGTTCGAGAAGTACAACGAGACCACCAACGAGAACATGCGGGCGCGCCTCGAGAAGTACATCCACGAGGTGCCGTGCCCCACCTGCCACGGCGCCCGCCTCAAGCCCGAGATACTGGCCGTGACGGTGGGCGGCAAGTCCATCTACGACGTGTGCCGTATGAGCTGCCGGGACTCGCTCGAGTTCTTCCGCGAGCTCAAGCTCACGGAACGCCAGCAGTTCATCGGCGGGCGCGTCGTCAAGGAGATCGTCGAGCGCCTGCGCTTCCTCGTGGATGTGGGGCTCGACTACCTCACGCTCTCGCGCGCGGCGGCCACGCTCTCCGGCGGCGAGGCTCAGCGCATCCGCCTGGCCACGCAGATCGGTGCCGGCCTCATGGGCGTGCTCTACATCCTGGACGAGCCCTCCATTGGCCTGCACCAGCGCGACAACGACCGCCTCATCCACACGCTCGAGCGCCTTCGCGACCAGGGCAATACCGTCATCGTGGTCGAGCACGACGAGGACACCATCCGTGCGGCCGACTACGTGGTTGACATGGGACCCGGCGCCGGCGAGCTGGGCGGCAAGGTGGTCTCGGCTGGTACGCCGCGGCAGATCATGGACGACCCGCACTCCATCACGGGCGCCTACCTCACGGGCAAGCGGCTCATTCGCCTGCCCGAGCAGCGCCGCCGCCCGCGTCGCGGCGCGCTCAAGATCACGGGCGCCTCGCACAACAACCTCAAGAACGTCACGGTGAGCATCGAGTTCGGCACGCTCACGGTGGTCACGGGCGTGTCCGGCTCGGGCAAGAGCTCGCTCGTCACCGATACGCTGGCGCCGGCGCTCACCAACGCCGTCCAGCACTCGATGCGCCCGGTGGGGGAGTACAAGCGGCTCACGGGCGTCGACCAGATCGACAAGGTCATCGACGTGGACCAGTCGCCTATCGGCCGCACGCCACGCTCCAACCCGGCCACCTACATCGGCCTCTGGGACGACCTGCGCGCCCTGTTCGCCAGCACGCCCGAGAGCCGCGCGCGCGGCTACAGCCCCGGCCGCTTCAGCTTCAACGTGCCGGGCGGGCGCTGCGAGGCCTGCAAGGGCGATGGCCAGATCAAGATCGAGATGAACTTCCTGCCGGACGTCTACGTTCCCTGCGAGGTGTGCCACGGTGCGCGCTACAACAGGGAGACGCTCGAGGTCACCTACCACGGCAAGAACATCTCCGAGGTGCTCGACATGAGCGTCACGGAGGCGCTCGCCTTCTTTGGCAACATCCCGCGCATCAAGAACAAGCTGCAAACGCTCTATGACGTGGGCCTTGGCTACATCCGGCTGGGGCAGCCCGCCACCACGCTCTCCGGCGGCGAGGCCCAGCGCGTCAAGCTCGCCAAGGAGCTGCACCGCCAGCAGACGGGCAAGACCTTCTACATCCTCGACGAGCCCACGACGGGCCTGCACTTCGAGGACGTGCGGCAGCTGATCAACGTGCTGGAGCGCCTCGTCGATGCCGGCAACACAGTGCTCGTCATCGAGCACAACCTCGACGTCATCAAGGTGGCCGACCGCCTCATCGACATGGGTCCCGAGGGCGGCGACGGCGGCGGAACCGTGGTCTGCCACGGTACGCCCGAGCAGGTGGCGAAGTGCAAGGAGAGCTACACGGGCAAGTTCCTCGGCCCCGTGCTCGGGCGCACGCGCGAGCTGCAGGAGCGGCTCGACGCGAGCGGCGCGCCCGAGTGGGTGCCGAGCTTCGAGCTGCCGGATGTCGCGTCCGCGGGATTGACGTCCGCGGACCCGGACGGCCCGGACGGTTCGAACGCCGAGGAGTAATGAGAGGGGGCCCCTCACCTGCCGCCTGGCGGTTGGGTGGGGGAGCCCCCTGCGTTGGGTGATGCATGTGTCGCCAGCCCAGGCGGGATGGGCGGCGCGGGCTGCCCTTGTCGCCAAACCGGGCAGCCGGCGATGCTTCTCAAGCTTGGGCCTTCGACGTCGCTGCCTAGTCGCGCCACTCCGGCGGGCAGAGCTCGTCGGCGCCAAGCGGGCGGCCGGAGTAGTTGAGGCCGGCCACCTGGGCGCGCACCTCGTTGCCGCCGCCACGCGTGAAGGCCTCGGCCAGCGAGGGCCAGCCCTTGAGGGCCTGGTCGAAGCGGTCGGCAAAGGAGTCGTGCGACACCGCGCCGGTGAAGGGGTCCTCCCACTCGTGGTGCTCGAGGTTGGCCGCCGCGCAGGCATCGGACGAGGTGACGCGGTGTGCCAGCGCCTGCAGCTGCGAGTGCGGACGTGCGAGGCGCTCGAAGACGCCGATGACCGTGGAGCCCGTCGAGCCGGCCGGCTCGATGAGGCGATACGTCAGCTCCATGCTGGCCGCCGCGGTCGCGTACTCGGTGGCCGGCAGCTCGATGCCAAACGCGGCCCAGGCCACGAGACTCGTGAGCGCGCCGGCAACGCGGTCGATGCGCTCGGTGCGGGCAAGCTCGCTCGCAGGTGGGCAGTCGTGCACCGTGGCTCGGCGCAGGCGCCAGAGCATCCAGGAGTCGAGGTCGCTCTCGATCACGGCGTGGACCTCGCTGCTCGCGTCGGAGAGCTCGGGGTTCGCGTCAATGAGCGCGTACTCCTGCGCGTAGACGAAGGGGTGCGCCGTGCGGTCGAGCTGGTAGTGCGACAGAATGCCCAGCGCAAACGCGCGTCCGATGCCGGCGTCGTGCGCGGGCAGGTGCCTCACGCCCTCACGCAGGGCCAGGAAGGCGCCGGTCATGCGCTCCTCGTGCATGCGGTTCGCAAGCTGCTGCGACGCGCGCACGCGGTCGGGCCAGCCGGCGACGCGGAAGAAGAAGGGGTCGGGCCCCTGGTTGCCAAGGAGGAAGGCGAGGAGCTGCTCTTCGTCGCTGATGACACCGTCGGGCAGCAGCGTGGCGGAGCGCTCGCCAAAGAGGTGATGCGTGATGAGTGCGGGCATGGTCGTCCTTTCGCAAGACGTGGTTCTCTCCATTATTACCACTCGCGGAGGGGCCAAGGCCGCTCAAGCGCGTAAAAGGGAGGCGCGCAGGGCCGGCAAGTCATGCCCCCAGCGCCGGAGGGGACGCGCACGGCTCCAGGGTCCCACCGCTTACCGCGGGCTTACAAGCGCGGGGCGCCTTTGCCGCTACCATTGGTGCATTGGTTAGACGGAATGCGTTGGCGCGCCATATTCGGGCGCCGATTGGGGAAGAGGCACGCATGGGGAAGTTCAGCTACACGAAGCTCGAGCGCAACTGGGTCATGTACGACGTGGGCAACTCGGCGCTCGTCCTCCTGCAGACCTCCGTGGTGCCCATCTACTTCAACGCACTCAACACGGGCGCCTCGGCGGCCGAGCTCGTGACGGCGTGGGCCAACGCCCAGACGGTGGCGTCGCTCGCGGTGGCACTGCTCATGCCGATCCTGGGGTCGCTCGCCGACTACGCGGGCAACAAGGTCAAGTTCTTCATCGGCTTCTTCCTCACGGGCCTCGTGCTCTGCTTCGCCCAGGCCATCCCGATGGGCGCGCTCGCGTTCCTCGTCATCTACGTGCTGTGCACCATCGGACTCAATTCGTCGATGACCTTCTACGACGCCATGCTCACCGACGTCACCACCGACGAGCGCATGGACGCGGTCTCGAGCTCGGGCTATGCCTGGGGCTACGTGGGCTCCACCGTGCCGTTCATCGTGTGCCTCGCCCTCATCTTCGGCGGACCGGCGCTGGGCCTCGACACCATGTTCTGCACGCGCATGAGCTTCGCCATCACGGGCGTCTGGTGGCTCGCCTTCACGCTGCCCCTGCTCAAGACCTACAAGCAGCGCTTTGGCAAGGAGCGCGAGCCGGGCGAGACGGTGGGCTCCATCGTGGCCGACACCTTCCGCGGGCTGGGCGCCACCATGGGCCGCATCGCCCACGAGCGCGTGCTCTGCATCTACATGTTCGCGTTCTTCTTCTACATCGACGGCGTCCACACGGTCATCTCGATGGCCACGAGCTATGGCTCGGCCCTTGGCATCGACTCCACGCAGCTCGTGCTGGCGCTCCTCGTGACCCAGTTCGTGGCGTTCCCGTCGGCCATCGTCTACGGGCGGCTGGCCGGCAGGTTCGGCACGCTGCGCATGATCATCACTGCGGTGGTGGCCTACGTGGGCATTGTGCTGTTCGCGGCCTTCTTCCTCAAGAACGCCGTCGAGTTCTGGATCCTCGCTATCCTGGTCGGGCTCTTCCAGGGCGGCATCCAGGCGCTCTCGCGCAGTTATTTCGGCAAGCTCGTCCCCAAGGAGAACGCCAACGAGTACTACGGCTTCTTCGACATCTTCGGCCGCTACGCGAGCGTCATGGGCACCTTCCTCGTGAGCGTCATCACCGCGCTCACCGGAAACGCGAGCCTGGGCGTGCTGTCCATCGGCATCCTGCTGGTGGTGGGCCTCGTGATGCTGCTGGGCCTGCCGGACGCGCGCGGGGAGCGGGCGTAGGGGCTGGCTTGCCTCGCCTGCAGCCCCTCGGATTCCCCCATTGTCGCGGGGTGAAGCCTTGCTAAAATAGATAGGTTGTGCATCCGAGCACCTCTGGGGAGGGTGGCGGATTTGAGCTTCATCGAAATCGTCGTGCTGGGGGTTGCCCTCTCGGCAGACTCATTTGCCGTGACCATCTCGAACACCTTCATCTACGCGAGCGAGTCCAGGGCAAGACTGGCGCTCATGCCCATCATGTTCGGTCTGTTCCAGGGCATCATGCCCCTCACGGGCTACTTCGTGGGCGGTCTGGCGGCCGACGTCATCGAGGCCTACTCGGGCATCGTGACCCTCGTCATCCTGGGCTTCATCGGCGGCAACATGGTGCGCGAGGGCGTGCTTGCCCTCATGGGCCGCGCCGGCCGCGAGCCTGGCGCAGGCCCCGTGGCCAAGCGCCTCACGCTCGTGTCGCTGTTCGTCCAGGCCGTCGCCACCGCCATCGACGCCTTTGCCGTGGGCGTGAGCCTTCGCGCCCAGGCCGCGAGCATCTTCGAGGCAGCGGGCGTCATCGCGCTCACCACGGCGCTCTGCTGCGCGATCGCCCTCGTGATCGGCCGCAAGGTGGGCGAGGCGCTGGGCGACAAGGCCCAGATCGTCGGCGGAGCGGTGCTGCTCGCCATCGGCATCAAGGCGTTCCTGTCGTAGGGGAGCTCCGGGCTTGGCGCGGCGGTGCGTCTCTTGTCCGTCTCGGCGGCGTGCGTCTCGTCTGAGCCCCGATTTGCGTGTTGGCCGCAGTGCGTCTGTCGCCTGTCTCGTCCTTTCCGTTCAGGCTCGCCTCGGCCGTTCGCGTATCTCTCGTAATCCCAGCTCGAACCAGCGCATATGCCGCCCGAGCCGTCGTAGCGGCCGCTCGCGGGTTTTTTGCTTTCTCGGAGGGGTCCTGCCCAAGGTGGGGTAGACTATCCTCTGTGACCGGGAGGTCGCATATGTTCCGCGCTGCAAGGCGCAATGTGTTGCCCCCGGAGGGGCAAACGAAAGAAAGGCACGTCATGGCTCAGGGTACTGTTAAGTGGTTCAATCCGGACAAGGGCTACGGCTTCATCTCTCGTGAGGATGGCGACGACCTGTTCGTCCACTACTCCGAGATTCAGATGGATGGCTTCAAGACCCTGGACGAGGGCCAGGCCGTCGAGTTTGACATCACCACCGGCCAGAACGGCAAGCTCCAGGCTTCCAACGTCCGTAAGCTCGTCTAAGTTCGACTTACATACGCTTGGACGGGAGGGGTGCCCACGGGTGCCCCTCCTTTTTTTGCGCGGCCTCCTGCAGGAGGGGCGTGCGCAGCTGGCAGGTCGCGTTGGACCCCGTCCTGATTGTGGGCCCATTCCGCGTTGGCCCCCTCAGAGTCAGTACGGTTGCCATTTTGGTAGAGTCTTCTGACGCTGAGGGGGCCAACGCGGAATGTCGTGGGGCCGACGCGGGCCAACGCCGCCGGAATTGGCATGGGGCCGACGCGGGCCGCCGCTGGGCTTGGCAGGCGGGTGCCCCTTGCGTTCGGAGGGGCTGACCGCGGAGGCCCGGCTGTGGGCAGCCCGGCGGGGTGTCCGCGCGGGCTGGCATCCTCGCGTGCAAGGGGGCCGGTCGCGAGCGGCCCGGGTACGTCATGATTCGGGGGTTGGATGGTTTCCGAGGCAACGCGCCACGTGATGCAGGCGAACAAGTCAAAGGACACCAAGCCCGAGCTCAAGGTGCGCGCCGCCCTCCGCGAGGCGGGCCTGCCCGGCTATCGGCTCCACTGGAAGGCGGCCGTCGGCAAGCCCGACATCTGCTACCCCGGCCGAAAGATCGCCATCTTCGTGAACGGGTGCTTCTGGCATCGCTGCCCCTACTGCGCCCTGCCGGACCCCAAGAGCAACGTCGAGTTCTGGAACGCGAAGTTCGCCCGCAACCGCGCGCGAGACGAGCGCGACCAGTCGCAGCTCGTGGCCGAGGGCTGGACGGTGCTCGTGGTGTGGGAGTGCCGGCTCAAGAAGGGCCGCTTCGAGCAGACCATGCACGAGCTCGTGCGCGAGATCAGGCGGGCGTCGGGCGAGCGGGAGCGTGCGGCTGCTCGCGGGAAGAAGGCGCCTCAGGGCCTGGGTACGCCCCAGCCGCAATCCCAGCCCGCGCCCTCCCCGCGTCCCGACCTCGCCTGGCCCGGCCGCGGCCCCTGCGTCATAGAGATTGGGTCGCTTCCGGCGTGGCGCCACCACGAGGTCGCGAAACGGCTCCGCTTGCGTCATAGTATGCAATCACAGGTTTGTTCTTCCAAAAGGAGCGCGCGTGCGGCCCTGGGCCCCGTGGCCCCGGGCTCGCATGCCCGTCGACGGCGCGGCTAGTCCGGCTTGGGGAGGTGCGGCATGGCAGTCTACGTCACGTCTGATGCCCACGGTCACGTTCGGGCGCTCGACGCGGCGCTCAACGCGGCGTCCATCGGTGTCGACGACGAGCTCTTCGTCCTGGGCGACATGGTCGACCGAGGCCCTGACCCGGTGGGCGTGCTGTCGCTCGTCCGGGCGCTTCCCAACGCGCGCGTGCTGCGCGGCAATCACGAGGAGCTCATGCTCATGGCGATTGCCCGCTCGGGTGCTCCCAGGGACGGCTCCTTCGACGTGTCGCACCTCGACGTGGACGGGTTCGTTGACTGGTCGGGCTGGATGCAGAACGGCGGCGGCGTCACGGCCACCCAGCTCGAGGACCTGGCTCCCCAGGACTTCGCGAGCCTTGCGGCGTGGGTGGCCGACCTGCCCCTCTACGCCGTGACGGTTGCCGGCGGCCGCACGTACGCCCTTGTCCACGCGGGCATAAACCCCGAGGTCACGGCTGCGTGGCGTGCCGACAACCCGGATGCGGACGTGTCAGACCCCGAGGTTCTCGAGCAGCTGCTCGAGGCACAGGACCCCGAGGACCTGCTTTGGGTGCGTGAGGGGTTCTGGGGCGCGCCCACCGGCCTCGTGGACGCCGGGGGCAAGGGCCCCATCGTCATCGCGGGCCACACGCCCTCGCCCTACCTCGAGCAATGGATTGACGCGCCGGACGTCGAGGGCATCGTGTGCGACGACGGCCTCGGCAAGGTGGTCCCGATGGGCGCCTGCGCGGCGACCGGCGGTGTGCCCGACCGATTCGACATCGACTGCGCGGCGGCGGGTGGCGCGGGCATGGGTCGGGTGGGCGTCATGCGCCTTGACGACCACAAGATCTGGTATGCGGAGATTGAGGAAGGCGAGTAGGTGGCGGAGCAGGGAGAGGAGGCCCAGAGGCCCTGGGGCCGCGTGGCGCCTGCCGCGGTGAGGCCCGCCGGGCGTCCCGCCTCGGACGGCGCCTCGGAGCCGCCCCTGGTTGCCGAGCTGCCGGCGCTTGTCACCAGCGTCCCCGCCGAGGGGCTGCTCCACGGGGCGGTGCGCGTGGAGGACCTCTCCCACGGCTGGGTGCGGCCCTGGCGCGTCCTGTCTGCCCAGCAGCGCTCGCTCACGAGCTGCATGGCCTGGTACCCGGGCATATTTCGCCAGATGGCCGCCTGCACGTCCGGCATCACGCTCGAGTTCGAGACTGACAGCTCGCACGTGGCCGTGGAGGTTCGCCTCGACGCCGAGCCCCGCGCCACGCGCAACGTCCTCGCGGGCGTGGACGGCGCGGGCGAGCCGCTCGCGCACGACGGCCTGTCCGTGGACGTGGACGGCCGGCACCGCAAGCCCGCGATGCCCACCTCCGCGGAGGGCATCCTGCCCGAGGCGCGCGGCGACGTTCTGCTCGTCGACCTCACGCGCTCCGGCCGCTCGCGTGCCGGTGGCCTGCAGCCGCTGCCGGGCATGGGCCCCGCGCGTCACGTGCGCGTGTGGCTGCCGTGCCTCAGGGGCTGTGAGCTGGGGCGCGTTTGCGGCGACGGTACCTTCATCCGCCCGATTGCCTCGCGAGACACGATGCTCGTCCTCGGTGATTCGCTCTCGCAGGGCTTCTGCGCCGACGACCCGGCCAAGGCCTGGCCCTCCGTCGTGGCGCCGCGGCTGGGCCTCGACCTCGTGAACCAGAGCATCGGCGCGCAGGTCTTCCAGCCCACGGCGCTCACGGGCGCGGAGGCCATGGGGCTTTCGCCCAAGCTCGTGGTGGTGGCACTGGGCGCAAACTACCGCTACGGCCGTTGCGGCGAGCGCGTGGTGGGGCGAGAGATCGCCGACTTCCTCATGCGGGTCGACGAGCTGTGGGGCGACTCTCCGCTTGTGGTGCTGGTGCCGGCCACGGAGGGCAGGGAGGCCGTCTCGGGCAGCTGCTACGAGCAGGTGCCCGGGCTTATCGCAGCCGCTGCGAGCCGGGTGCGTCGCCGTCGCGTGAGCGAGGGGAGCCCGGTCCTCCTCGTCTCGCAGATGCCGGTGCTTCCCGCCTCGTGCCTCGCGGACGAGGACGGCCACCCCACGGCAAAGGGCAACGCCCGCATCGTCGACTTCGTCATGGACGAGCTCGAGAAGCTCGACTGCCGCTGTCTGGCCGAGCTGGGCGAGTTCGGCCGCTGTGGGGCATGCCGGCACAAGGTCACCGCCAACCGGCATGGCTCGCGCAAGGCGGGGGAGCAAGGCGGCCACGCGGGCGAGTCCCACGCGGACGACGAGGCCCCCTTCGCCCCCGGGTCTCTCATGGAGCTCCCGTTCGAGTAGGGCGCTCTCGCCTTGGTGCCGGGCCGCGCCCTCGCTCGCGCTGGCATCTTCTCCCTCCCAAGATCAGGGGCACTCGTCCGATTCCATCTCGCGCTTATGCCTGAACCGCATAAAATCATATCGTTACGGATATTTGGCCTTTTGTGGAGAGGGCGTAAGGTAACGTCGACTAGAAGGACCTCGGTTGCCCTAGCTGCTATCTTTGTGCGGATTTGTCAAACTGCCGTCCTGGCGGGCACGACGCCCGCATCTCGGCCGTCCGCATAGTGGCGCGTCTTGGAGATGGCGCGCGCGGGCGCTCCGTACGTCAGGAGGAAGCCATGACCACGTCCCAGCCTGTCCTGGACTCTCGCTCGCTCGAGGACGAGTACGCACAGACCGTTCGCGACATGGGCGGTGACCTTGCGGGCCGCAAGCTTGGCGACGAGTACCTTGCCGGCACGCACGCCCTCTACCACGGCGAGCCCACGCCTTGGGCCCTCACGCCCAAGATCTTCGACAAGCCCACGGTCGAGCTGCTCCGCGACTCCGCGGAGACCATGTACGGCATCATGGACAAGCTCACGCGCGCCTTCCGTTCCAACGTCGAGATCCAGCGCAAGTTTGGCCTCGACCCGGCGTTTGCGCGCCTCTGCTGCCTGGACACGGGCTACGAGTGCCAGATTCCGCTCGCGCGAGTCGACATCTTCCTCAACGAGGAGACCGGTGACTTCCAGTTCTGCGAGCTCAACACCGACGGAAGCGCCGGCATGGTCACCACCGACGAGGTAACGCGCGCAATCCGCCGCACGCCGTCGTTCGTGGAGTTCGAGCGCCGCCACCCCGGCCTCAAGACCTTCGACATCTGCGGCGCCTGGGCCGACGCCCTCATCGAGACGTACAAGGGCTGGGTGGGCCCGGGCTTTCCCGACACCAACCCCGGCGCCGACTACACCTATGGCGACGAGACCATGAGCCTCGCCATCGTCGACTTCGAGGAGAGCATCGACCGCGAGGACGTCGAGCACTTCATCGCGCTGTTCCGCGACCGCGGCGTGCACGTGCGCTTTGCCGATGTGCGCGACCTGCGCATCGAGACGGTCCGCCCGGGTCGCCTGCGCCTCGTCGACAACGACGGTCCCATCGCCTGCGTGTGGCGCCGCGCCGTCACCGGCGAGCTCTGGGAGAAGCAGTGCGAGGGGCGCGACGCCCTCATCCGCGCCGCCGAGCAGAACATCGCCTGCGTCATCGGCGGGTTCCGCCCCCGGCCGGGCGCCACGAAGACCGTCTTCGCGGTCCTGTGGAGCGACGAGATGGCCGAGCTGCTCACGGCCGACGAGCTGGAGTTCGTGCACAAGCACGTGCCGTACACCAAGCTGCTGGGCCCGGACAGCGACCTGGCGCGCTTTGCCGACAAGAACAGCTGGATCGTGAAGCCGGCCGGCGGCTACAACTCGGTGGGCGTGCTGGCGGGCCTTGACGCCACGCAGGACGAGTGGCTGGCCGCGCTGGGCGAGACGGCCAAGCACTGCGGCATCGTGCAGAGCTATGCGCCGCAGTACCGCACGCCCTGCCTGCGCGGCACCCTCATCGAGGGCGAGCACCGCGGCGCTCCCACGGACGCCGATGCCGACGGCTTTGCCGACGCCACCAACATGGAGGGCCTCTTCCTGTTCAACGGCAAGTTCGCGGGCGTCTACACGCGCTGCGGCTTTGCCAACACCATTGGCGAGTGGACGAGCCGCCTCAACATGGGCTGCTTCTACGAGGGGTAAGCGCGCGATTTGTGCTAGCGGCCCGGTCGTGTGGCTAGTTTTCGAGCTGGTTGCGCGGGCTCTTGCCGGGTGTCTCGCTGCATGGGCACGCTCTTGCTCGTCGGTCGTCTTGTACATGGGCGCCAGGTAGCAATTGTGCGGCCTGGTGCCCTTTCTTGTGCGATTCGATGTTGGGCGCGGGCCTTTCGGGGCCGATCGTCGCTCCTCGAGGGGCTCCGGGGCGACTCGTGGGAGCTCCGGGAGCGACTCGTGCGCGATTTTTGCAGTTTGGCCCCATCACCTCGAATAGCCCGGATTTGAGTATTCGACTGACCTGCGGTTTTGTGGCCCATGGGCGGCCCGGTGGAGGCGTCTACTCTGGCGATGACTCCAAAACTGCAATATTCGCGCACGACTCCGAGCCGGCAGACTCGGCGGTCGTGTGGTGCCGTTGTTCGCGTGCCGGTTCGGCGTGCTCCCCCACGGCTTCGTCATGCCCCCACACGGTTCGGCATGCCCTTCGCGGTTTGACGCGTTCCCTTCACAAAAGTATGACACGGGTTTCTGAGCCTACCCCCCCAGGGGGGAGGGTGTATACTGTCCTCCGGACACTGACGATGAGCAGATGAGCAAGGGGGATGGCTCATGGCACATGAGAAGTTTGATGTGGGCGGCATGACGTGCGCGTCGTGCCAGGCCCACGTGGAGAAGGCGGTGAGCGGGGTCGCGGGCGTCTCGGACGTTGCCGTCAACCTGCTGTCCGGCTCCATGGTGGTCGACTTTGACGACTCCGCCACCTCGGCGGACGAGATCAGCCGCGCGGTCGACCGGGCCGGCTACTCGGCCTCGCCGGTCGACGCGGGGGGCGCCCCGGCCGGCTCGCCGGCGGCAGCCGGTGCGGCCAGGCTCGACAACCCGACCAAGAAGCTCGAGGCCACGGCCGACGCCATGCACACGCGCCTCGTGGTCTCGATCGTATTCCTCGTGCCGCTCTTCTACATCGGCATGGGGCACATGTTCGGCTGGCCGCTGCCGAGCTTCCTCTCCGACCACATGCATTCGATGACGCTCGCCCTCACCGAGCTGCTGCTGCTCCTACCGATCCTCTACGAGAACATGTCGTACTTCACCAACGGCTTCAAGAGCCTGTGGCACCGCGCGCCCACCATGGACGCGCTCATCGCCATCGGCGCCACGGCGAGCGTGGCCTGGTCGCTCTACGCCATGTTCGTGATGGCCGACCAGTACGCCATGGGCGACGCCATGATGGCCAACATGACGGCGATGAACAACCTCTACCTCGAGAGCGCGGGCACCATCCTCACGCTCGTGACCGTGGGCAAGTACCTCGAGACGCGCAGCAAGGCCAAGACCGGCGGCGCCCTCGAGAAGCTCATCGACCTGGCGCCCAAGACGGCCCACGTGGTCGCCGCCGACGGCTCGGAGATGGACGTGTCGGCCGAGCAGCTGCAGCCCGGTGACGTCATCCGCGTGCGTCCCGGCGAGTCGCTGCCGGTCGACGGCATCGTGCTCGAGGGCGCGAGCTCGGTCGACGAGAGCGCCCTCACCGGCGAGTCCATCCCGGTGGAGAAGCAGGCCGGCGACACGGTGAACGCCGCCACCATCAACCGCACAGGCACCTTCACCTTCCGCGCCACGCGCGTGGGTGCCGACACGAGCCTCGCCAAGATCGTGCAGCTCGTCGAGGACGCCAACGCCACCAAGGCGCCCATCGCCCGCCTGGCCGACAAGGTCGCCGGCGTGTTCGTGCCGGTGGTCATCTGCATCGCCATCGTGGTCTTCGCCGTGTGGCTCGTGCTGACCGCCAACGTGAACGAGGCCATCACGAGCGCCGTGGCCGTGCTGGTCATCAGCTGCCCGTGCGCGCTTGGCCTGGCCACGCCGGTGGCCATCATGGTGGGCACCGGGCGCGGCGCCGAGATGGGCGTGCTGTTCAAGAGCGCCGAGGCCCTCGAGAACCTGCGCGGCATCGACACCGTGGTGCTCGACAAGACGGGAACCATCACCAAGGGCAAGGCGGCCGTGACCGACGTGGTGCCCGCCGAGGGCACGAGCAAGAAGGCCCTGCTCAAGCTTGCCGCAACGCTCGAGGCAAACTCCGAGCACCCGCTTGCCGAGGCCATCATGGACCACACCCGGGAGCTGGGCATCGTGCCGCGCGAGGCGAGCGGCTTCGCGGCGGTGCCGGGCAAGGGCGTCACGGCGCAGGAGGGCGCCAATAAGGTGGCCGCCGGCAACGCCAGGCTCATGGCCGAGCTGGGCGTCGCCGTGGATGAGGCCGCGCTCGAGGCGTTTGCGCACGACGGCAAGACGCCGCTCATGTTTGCCAAGAACGGCGAGCTCGTGGGCACCATCGCGGTGGCCGACGAGGTGAAGCCCACGAGCAAGGCTGCCATTGAGGCGCTGCGCCGGTTGGGCGTGCGGGCCGTCATGCTCACGGGCGACAACCGCACCACGGCCGAGGCCATCGGGCGCGGCGTGGGCCTCTCAGGGGACGCCGTGATCGCCGACGTGCTGCCGGCCGACAAGGAGCGCCACGTGCGCGAGCTGCAGGACAAGGGCCACAAGGTCGCCATGGTGGGCGACGGCATCAACGACTCGCCGGCGCTTGCCCGCGCCGACGTGGGCCTGGCCATCGGCGCTGGTGCCGACATCGCCAAGGAGGGCGCCGACGTCATCCTCATGCACTCCGACCTGCTCGACGTGGGCCGCGCCATCGAGCTGTCGCGCGCGGTCATCCGCAACATCAAGCAGGACCTGTTCTGGGCGCTGTTCTACAACGCCATCGGCATCCCGCTGGCGGCTGGCGTGTTCTACCCGCTTCTGGGCTGGCAGCTCTCGCCGATGTTCGGCGCGGCGGCGATGAGCCTGTCGAGCGTGTGCGTGGTCACCAACTCGCTGCGCCTGCGCGGTTTCAGGCCGCGCGTGACCAAGTAGGGCCGCGTCTGGCCGGGCCGTCCTTGCCGCCGTGCGTGTTGCAGGCCGGCCCGGTCCTTCGCTCGTCTCTTGTGGGCCTCCCCGTGCCGCGCGTGCGGGGTACCATGCAGATATGTCTCTAGGAGAGGGGAACACCATGAAGTACACCATCAAGACCAAGGGCCTCATGTGCGGCCACTGCGAGGCCACCGTCGAGAGCGCACTGCTCAAGGTGGCTGGCGTGACCGACGCCGAAGCCGACCACGACACCAACACCGTCGAGGTGGAGTGCGGCGCCAACGTGACGCCCGAGCAGCTCTCGGCCGCCGTCGACGGCGCGGGCGACGCTTACGAGGCCCTCTCGGTCAGCGCGGAGTAACGGCCATGATGGCCGATCCGCAGACCGTCCTCAACCTACTCAAGACCGCGCGCGGCCAGCTGGACGCCGTGATCCGCATGGCCGAGGACGACCGCTACTGCATCGACATCTCCAACCAGCTCATGGCCATCGAGAGCCTGGTTGCCAAGACCAACGCCACCGTGCTCAAGGCGCATGTGGGCGGCTGCGTGAGGTCTGCCTGCGCGAGCGGCGACCAGGCCGAGCGCGACCAGAAGCTGAGGGAGGTCGAGAGCGTCATCGACAAGCTGTCGCGCTAGCGCGGGCAAGTCTGGGGCGGGTGGCCGCAATGCCGCCCGCCCCTTTTCCGCGACGTGTGTGATACCTACCCTGGCGACTGCCACGTGACAGTCGCCAGGACGGGCGTCTCAGGCCCCGCGGCACACAGAAGACGCTTCTGAAAAAGGAATGCCGGCCACACGGCACAGAAGACGTTTCTGAAAAAGGAATGCCGGCCACACGGCACAGAAGACGTTTCTGAAAAAGGTAATGCGCCCAATTCCTTTTTCAGGAGCGCCTTCTGTGGGCGAGGGGTGTTCGTTCTGCGAAATTTGCCCCAGGCAATGTCAGGTTGCCAGGCAGGCAGCGGCTAGACGGGCTCGGCCACGCGCAGGGGCCGGGTGCGGAGAGCCCAGATCAGAAGCGGCAGGGCGTAGAACGCGTAGCCCTCGAACTGCAGGTAGAGGTAGGCGACGAGGATGGTCCACCAGAGGTAGGTCCGTGCCTCGGCCCGCTGCCCGGTCGCGAGGCAGGCCGTCCGCGCATGTCGGGCGTCGCGCACCACGAGCGCCAGGAGCACCGCGAGCCCCACGAGGCCAAAGTCGGTGATGACGCTCGTGTAGGCGCTCATGGTGAAGGAGCTCTCCGGCGTGAACTTCGAGATCCAGCTCCACATGCTGGGCTTGCCAAGGCCGGACAGCGCCGACTTGGCCGTGTCGAGCCCCGTCTGGTAGGCGACGATGGAGTTGCCCGCACCAAAGCCGACGAGAAGCCGCAGCGGCTGCAGCACGCCGGCGATGATGGGCGTGAGGCCTTGGGCGATGCGCGCCGAGAGCGAGCCGTCGCCGACGAGCATGCCGCGCTCCATAATGGAGAGGATGCGCTGGTTGGCGAGGGCCACGACGACGGTGCCCGCCACGAGCGCCACCGAGCGACGGACGGCCCGGACGACCGATGCGCGCCGGCGCGGGTCGGTGTGCACGGCGATGTCGATGGCCAGCGCGATGAAGGTGTCGATGATGATGCGCACGCCCACGCCCATGAGCAGCGACCCCGCCGCAAAGACGCAGACGAGCACCGAGAGGTGGCGGCTCAGCTTGGGGTCATCCTGATGCGTGAGCCAGCGTAGCGGCAGGAGCACGCCAAAGAGGTGCATGCCGATGTAGGACGGCTCGGCAAAAAGGAACTGGGGGCGCCCGCCGCCCCAGGCCGACGCGTCGGAGAGGTACTCGCGCTGCATAAGGTTGGTGAGAAACGCCCGCATGGGCTTTATGTCGAGGTGGATGGACGCGAACTGTGCCACGCCCACGGCAAACGCCGTCCAGTAGGCGCAGACGAGCACGACGATGAGGGCGCGCACGAACCTCCTACCCTCGACGCGGCTCGCGATGTCGATGGCGGCGAGGCAGCCAAGCGCCCCCATCACGCCCAGGATCGAGAGCGCGGCGGGGACGGGGTAGAGCGCGACGGTGGCCCAGCCGATGGCCGAGAGGGCCACGAACAGGGCAGGCAGCAGGAAGTAGCCGCGATAGCGTCGCACGACACCCGGCAGCTCACGACAGTTGAGGACCACGTAGAGCATGAGCGGCCAGGGTGCGAGCGGCGTCCAGAAGGGCATGGCGAGGCCAAACTTGGTGCCGTCGACGGGCATGAGGACGGCGGCAAGCACGAGCAGGGCCCGCGACGCCCAGCGCAGGGCCGCTGGGCGCACGTCCTGCTCGCGCCGGGCCGGGTGGGAGGTGCCCACATGGCAGGGTGCGGCGGGGCGCGCGTCCTCCGGGCATGTCGGTGCGAGATGCCCGCGTGCCTGGGTCTCCCTCTCCGTGTCGCGCAGGTGGCGCGGGTGCGTCCTCGTCATGCCATGCCTCCCGTCCTCGGTGAGCCACCATCATGCCCCCGTTTGCCGACAAATGCATATCGCCCACCGATTCGTTCACACACCTGCTATCTCTCTGAACTGCGGAAAACCAGGGACTCCCTGCTGAGCTGTGGGTTTGTGTGGTTCCATTAAATCCGAAATCGGACTAAACTGATTCAGTCCGAAATCAGACCGATAGGAGCGACGTGCAGACGCAAGATTCGCCCCGGGGGCCATCCATCAACTCCGTGCCGCCCGACGGCTGGTCGGGCCAGGCCGCGGGTCCGGCAGGGAGCGACCGCCTCGGCCAGCCGCTTGCGGCGGGGCCGGAGGCCGCGCAGCCCGGCCGAGGCCAGGTCGCGGCCACGGCTGCCGCCTCGCCCGCCCCCAGCGTGGCCGACCTCGACATGCTCTACAAGGAGACCGACCGGCTCTACGTGGAGCTCTCGCGCGGCAGCGGACTCTCCGCGTGCGCCTACTGGGTCATGTACGCCATCGAGGTGGGTGGCGGCACCGTCACGCAGCGCCAGATCATCGACCGCATCTACTACCCCAAGCAGACCGTGAACTCGGCCGTGCGCTCGCTCGAGGGCAAGGGGCTCCTCGTGCTCGCCGCCGCCGACGCCGACCGCAGGAGCAAGCTCGTGACCCTCACCGAGGCGGGCCGCGCGTTTGCCCGCCGGCACCTCGACCCGGCCATGCGGGCCGAGGCGCGGGCGTTCGCGAGTCTCGGGCCCGAGAAGGCCGCCCGGCTCGTGAGCCTCGCCAGCGAGTACGCACGGGCCGTCCACGCCGAGGTAGAGGCCATGGGATGCGCCTCCCCGACGGACGGTGCGGTGTCTCAGGGGAAGGCGGGCGCATGAGCGGACGCATCAGGGGCCACGCCGGCCAGCTTCGCCTGCTTATGCGCTTCGTGGTGCCGTATCGCACCCTCATGCTCGCGACGCTTGCCGCGCTCGTGCTCGACATGGGCGGCATGCTGCTCGTGCCCACGCAGCTCTCGGCCATGATCAACTCGGCCGTGGGCATGGAGGGCGCGGGCGCCCTTGCCGACCACGCGTGGGCGATGCTCGCGGCGGCGCTCTGCGGTTCGGGCGGCGCCGTGGCGGCGAGCCTGCTCGCGGCGCGCCTCTCGGCCAACGTGGGCAGGGACATCCGCGTGGCCGTCTACGAGGCGTCGCTTGCCTACTCGGGCGCCGACTTCGAGCGCTTCGGCACGGGCGGCATGGTGACGCGCACCCTCTCCGACGCCAACGTCATCCAGCAGACGCTGCTCATGGGCATCCTCATGATCTTGCCGGTGCCGGTCATGAGCGTCATCGCCGTGGGCCTGGCCTTCTCCATCGACGAGGTCATGGGCTGGGTGCTGCTTGCCGTGACCCTGGCCGTGCTGGCCATCACGGTGGTGGCCGTGCGCCACTCGGCACCCGTCTTCACGCGGCTGCAGGGCTACGTGGACCGCATGAACGTGCGTCTGCGCGAGACGATTGGCGGCGTGCGCGTGATCCGGGCGTTCGGGCGCGAGCGCGAGGCCAAAGAACGGCTCGACGAGACCTTCGACGAGTACGCGCAGAACGCCATCCACGTGAACGTGCTCTTCTCGACGGCCGACTCGATGACGTTCTTCCTCATGAACGGCGTGGAGTCGCTCATCCTGTGGCTGGGTGCGAACCGCGTGGGCGCCTGGGCGATGCAGATCGGCTCGATCACGGCGCTCATCGAGTACGCGATGCTCATCATGTTCTTCATGATGATGGCGCAGTTCGCGCTGCTCTCGGTGCCCAGGGCGCTTGCCTGCCTGGGCCGCGCGGGAGAGGTGCTTGCGCTCGTGCCCGAGATCCAAGACCCACGGGTGCCGGGTGGGGAGACGCGCACGGCCCTTGCGGAGCCGGTGGGGAAGGCCCACGCGGGCGCGTCCGAGGCTGCCGCGTCCGACCCCTCGTCGCCCGCCGCCGAGGTGGCCCGCTTCGACCACGCGAGCCTGCGCTTCCACGACGCGGACGAGGACACCCTGCACGACGTGAACTTTGCCCTGCTCCGGGGCGAGGTCACCGCGATCATCGGCAACACGGGGTCGGGCAAGTCGACCATCGCCAAGATGCTTTTGCGCTTCCACGACGTCACGGGCGGCGCCGTGACGTTTGGCGGAGCGGACGTGCGCTCGCTTGCCCAGGCGGACCTGCGCTCGCGCATCGCCTACGTGCCGCAGCGCGCCTGGCTCTTCAGCGGCACGATTGCCGAGAACCTGCGCCATGGCGACGCTGACGCCACCGACGAGGCGCTCTGGCACGCGCTCGACGTGGCGCAGGCGGGCTTCGTGCGCGAGCTTCCCGACGGCCTCGCCTCGCGCGTGGCGCAGGGTGGCACCAACTTCTCGGGCGGCCAACGCCAACGCCTCGCCATCGCCCGGGCCCTCGTGCGCCAGGCCGACCTCTACCTCTTCGACGACTCGTTCTCGGCGCTCGACTTCAAGACCGACGCGGCGCTGCGCCACGCCCTCAGGCCCGAGCTCGCGAACGCCGCGATGCTCGTGATCGCCCAGCGCGTGAGCACCATCCGCGATGCCGACCAAATCGTCGTGCTCAATGACGGGCGCGTGGTGGGGCTGGGCACGCACGACGAGCTCATGGTGGCATGCCCCACGTATCGCCTGATCGCGGAGTCCCAGGAGAGGAGGGGAGACTCGCATGAGTGAGCGCGACACGACCGGACGTGACGAGACGCGCGATGAGAAGCGTGCCGAGACGGACGCGCCCGAGGAGCTCGAGGCGCCCGCCGACGCCCGCGCCACGGCGCGACGGCTCTGGGAGGCGGCGGCCGGCATGCGCTGGCGCCTCGTCGTGGCCACGGTGGGGGCGCTCGGCTACGTCGCGGCGTCGCTCGCGGCGCCGGCCTACAGCGCCTACCTCGTCGACCTCTTGTGGACCAACATCCAGGCGGCACGCGCGTCGGGCGAGCCGTTCGTGGTGGCGCTCTCGAGCGGCGGCACGCAGATCCTCACCTTCCTGGGCATCTGGACCGTGGCCTGGGTCTTCTACACCGTGCAGGTCATGGTGATGGCCAGCTTCGCCGAGCGGCTCAACCTCTCCCTGCGCACGCGCATCGCCGAGAAGCTCGCACGCCTGCCGCTTGCGCACTTCGACGCGCACCAGCCCGGCGAGACCATCAGCCGCGCCACCAACGACCTCGACAAGCTCTCCGAGGTGCTGCAGCGCGGGCTGCTCCAGCTCATCATCGCCGCGACCACGCTCGCGGGCGCCATCGTGATGATGGCCACCTTCAACCTGCGGCTCACGGCGGTCTTCGCCGTGTGCGTCGCGGCCAGCGTGGGCGTCACGAAGGTCGTCTCGGCGCGCACGCTCAAGGTGGCGGCCGCCCGGCAGGAGGCCATGGGCGTGCTCACCGGGCGCGTGGAGGAGGCCTACAGCGGACGGGCCGTCATCAAGGCCTTTGGCCGCGAGCGCGAGAGCGCCGCCGAGATGCGTGCCTCTGCCGACGAGCTGGCCCGCACGAGCGCCTCGGCCGACTTCCTCGCCAACGCCACGGCGCCGGCCGTACGCCTCCTCGTGCGCCTCTCACTCGTGACCATCTCCGTGATGGCGGGCGGGATGCTCCTGGCCGGGCAGCTCACCGTTGGCGTCTTCCAGGCGTTCTTCCAGTACGTGAACGTGGGCAGCGAGCCGCTCTGCCAGTTGTCGATGACGGTGAACATGCTGCAGGGCGCCCTCGCCGCCGCCGAGCGCGTGTTTGCCCTGCTCGACGACGACGAGGTCGAGCCGGACCCCGCGCGCCCGCTTGCCGTGCGGGAGCCGGTGCGGGGACGGGTGGCCTTCGAGCACGTGCGCTTTGGCTATGCGCCGGGGCGCCCGCTCATGCGCGACGTGTCGCTCGTGGCCGAGCCGGGCCAGAAGGTTGCCATCGTGGGCGCCACGGGGGCGGGCAAGACCACCCTCATCAACCTGCTCATGCGCTTCTACGAGGTGGACGGCGGGCGCATCGCGCTCGACGGCGTGGACACGCGCCGGATGCGCGCGGCAGACCTGCGCCGCCAGTTTGGCATGGTGCTGCAGGACGCGTGGCTCTTCGAGGGCACGATTGCCGACAACATCGCCTACGGGCGCCCGGGTGCCACGCGCGACGAGGTGGTGGCGGCCGCGCGCGCCGCGCACGTGGACTTCTTCGTGCGCACGCTGCCCGACGGCTACGATACGGTGCTCGAGAACGACGCCGAGAGTGTGAGCCAGGGCCAGCGGCAGCTGCTCACCATCGCGAGAGCGATGCTCACCGACCCGGCCATCCTCATCCTGGACGAGGCGACCTCGAGCGTGGACACGCGCACCGAGCAGGCCATCGTGCACGCGATGGAGACGCTCATGGCCGGGCGCACGAGCTTCGTGATCGCGCATCGCCTGTCGACCATCGTCGACGCCGACCTCATCCTCGTGATGGACCACGGCACCATCATCGAGCAGGGTACCCACGACGAGCTCGTGGCCGCCGGCGGCGCCTATGCCGACCTCTACCGCAGCCAGTTCGCGTAGTGCGCAGTGCGCGCCGCGCGGGCCCCGGTCGCCCGGGCGGCGTGCCGGCGGCTGCCGGCCGGGGGCCATGCGGCTCGCCGGCGCCAGCCCCGCACGCGTCCTGCGAATTCGGCACCGCCCCGCACGTGCCCTGTCAATCCTCTGTAATGGGCGCGTGCGGACTTCGCGGCGGCCCCTCGACAGTCCCTGTCGCCTGTGCCACCATGGCCCGATGCACGAGACGGGGCCGGCCCCCGCGCCGCCGAGGGGGCTGGCGCGCGCCGGCCCGCCAGGGGGCGAGTTCCATGGACAACCTGATATTCAGCCTGAACGCCATGATGCCGCTGTTCTTCCTCATGGTGGTGGGCATGCTCTTGCGCCGCACGGGCGTGGTGGGCACGGACACCGCGAACGGCATGAACAAGTTCGTCTTCACCACCGGCATCCCGGTGCTGTTGTTCAACGACCTCGCCACCGCCGACCTCTCCGACATGTGGGACCCGGGCTTCATCGGCTTCTGCTTCGTGGCCACGCTCGCGGGCATCGCGCTCTCCTACGTGGTGTCTTTGCCCTATCGCAAGACGGGCTACCAGGGCGAGTTCGTGCAGGCGGCCTACCGCTCGAGCGCCTCGCTGCTCGCCATCGGCGTCATGCAGAACATCTACGGCACGTCGGGGCTCGCCTCGCTCATGGTCATCGGCGCCGTGCCGCTCTACAACGTGATGGCCGTGGTCATCCTCGTGGCCATGCGGCCAGGCCAGGCCACGGGCTCCTCGGCCTCGCTGGGCAGGACGGTGCGCGGCGTGCTCACCAACCCCATCATCATCGGCATCGTGGCCGGGCTTCTGTGGGCGCTCCTGCGCATCCCCATGCCCACCATGGTGGGCAAGACGGTAGGCTCGATCGCCGACGCCGCCACGCCGGTGGGCTTCATCGCGATGGGCGTGCTGTTCGACGCCAGGAAGGCCTTTGCCGTGCGCGGTCCCGCGGTCCTTGCCACGGCGATGAAGCTCGTCGTGCTCGCGGCTCTCGCGCTGCCGCTGGCCGTGGCGCTGGGATACCGTGACCAGGCGCTCGTGGCGGTGCTCGTGATGATGGGCTCGGCCACGACGCTCTCGGCCTTCGTGATGGCGCGCAACATGGGCCACGACGGCACGCTGACCTCGAGCGTCGTGATGCTGTCGACGCTGCTCTCGGCATTCACGCTCACCGGCTGGCTCTGGCTGCTCAAGACGCTGGCGCTCATCTAGGGCAGCGCGGTGTTCGCCCGGCTCAACTCCCTGCTAGACGGGTATCCTCTGTGGCGCATGGAAACGTCGATGGCAGCGGCCCCGCGAGGCGCCGCCGCCGGCAGGGAGGACGCATGGCCTGCACCACCATCCTGGTAGGCAAGCGGGCGAGCTACAACGGCTCGACCATCATCGCGCGCAACGAGGACTCGCCCAACAACGAGTACAACCCCAAGAAGCTCGTGGTCATTCACCCCGACGAGCAGCCGCGCCACTACAGGAGCGTCATCAGCCACGTCGAGCTGGAGCTCCCGGACAACCCCCAGCGCTACACCTCCATGCCCAACGCCGTCGCCGGCCAGGGCATCTGGGGCGAGGCCGGCGTCAACGAGAGCCAGGTGGCGATGAGCGCCACCGAGACGCTCACCACCAACGAGCGCGTGCTCGGTGCAGACCCGTTCGTCGAGCTCGTGCCGGCCAAGGGCACGCCGGGCGAGGAGGGCTACGTGCCCGAGGTCGCCGGCGGCATCGGCGAGGAGGACTTCCTCACCATTGTGCTGCCCTACGTGCGCACCGCGCGCGAGGGCGTGCTGCGCTTGGGCAGGCTCCTCGAGGAGCACGGTACCTACGAAATGAACGGCACCGCCTTCTCCGACGCCGACGAGGTCTGGTGGATGGAGACGGTGGGCGGCCACCACTGGATCGCCCGCCGCGTGCCCGACGACGTCTACGTCACCATGCCCAACCAGCTGGGCATCGACGAGTTCGACCTCGACGACGCCCTGGGCGAGGGCAGGGACTTTCTCTGCAGCGCCGACCTGCGCGAGTGGATGGCGGCCAACCGCCTCGACCTCACGCTGGGCGCCGAGGGCCTGGGTGCCGACGGCGTGCACGCGCGCTTCAACCCGCGCGAGGCGTTTGGCTCGCACTCCGACCGCGACCACGTCTACAACACCTGCCGCGCGTGGTACATGCAGCGCTGCCTCAACCCGTCGCAGGACTGGGACGGCGAGTACGCCGCCTGGACGCCCGAGAGCGACGACTTGCCCTGGGCCCAGGTGCCCGAGCGCAAGGTGACGCTCGAGGACGTGAAGGACGTGCTGTCGAGCCACTACGAGGGCACGCCCTTCGACCCCTACGGCGAGATCGGCACGCCCGAGCAGCGCAGGCGCTACCGTCCCATCGGCATCAACCGCCAGAGCCAGCTCTCGGTCATCGAGATTCGCCCGGACGCGCCCAAGGCGTGCCAGGCCGTGCAGTGGATGGCCTTCGGCTCCAATCCGTTCAACACGCTCGTGCCCATGTATCCCGAGGTGGATGCCACGCCCGAGTACGTGAGCAACACGTGCGGGCGCGTTACCACGGAGAGTTTCTACTGGGCCAACCGCGTGATCGCCGCCATCGCCGACCCGCACTACGGTGACAACGAGAACGACGTGAGCAACTACCGCGAGCGCACGATGGCCCTTGGCCACCAGGTGGTGCGCGAGACGGACGCGGTGGTTGCCGCGGCCGACGCCGGCGAGGTCGAGGGCCTGCTCGAGGCCGCCAACGAGCGCATGGCGGCGAGCCTCAAGGAGGAGACCGACAAGCTTTTGGGCAAGGTGCTCTTCACGTCGAGCAACCTCATGCGCAACCGGTTCTCGCTCTCCGACCATTAGGGGCTCTCGGGCCGTGCGAACCTCCTGGCTGACCTGCCCGGGCACCGCCCCACCGCTTCGCTTCGTCGCGTCCTCGGCGCACAATGCGCGCCTGCGGAATGCTCCTCGGCGAACGGTGGGGCGGTGCCCTGCGCTTACGGTGCTGAAGGCCCGCGCGTACCGCACGGAGCGGGGCTTCTGTCGGTTTTGAGAGGGTGTTGGGGACTGTTGGGGGATTGCCTATTCGCCTACCTGGGAGATGGTGCCGCCGCCTAGGAGGGTGGGGGATTGGTAGACCACCACTGCCTGGCCGGGGGTGATGGCTCGCTGGGGGGCGTCGAAGGCGATGCGGACGGTGCCGTCGGAGAGGGGCGTCACGTGGCAGGGCTGGTCTGGCTGGTGGTAGCGCACCTTGGCCGTGGCGGCGAAGGTGCCCGGCGCGGGCGGCTCGCTGGCGATCCAGCTCCAGTCGCGGGCGACGAGCTCGCGGTGCATGAGCCGCTCGTTGTCGCCCAGGGTCACCGTGTTGGCGCGCACGTCGACGTCGCAGACGTAGAGCGGCCGGGTGCTCGCCACGCCCAGACCCTTGCGCTGGCCCAGCGTGTAGTGAAGCGCCCCGTGGTGGCGTCCCAGCACGTTGCCCTCCGAGTCGAGGATGTCGCCGTCGGGGGTCTCGTGCCCGGTGCGCTCCTCGATGAAGCGCTGGTGGTCGCCGCCGGGCACGAAGCAGATGCCCTCCGAGTCGCGCTTGTGGGCGACGGCGAGCCCCGCCTCCTCGGCGATGCGGCGCACCTGCGTGGCCTTGACGAGGCCACCGAGCGGAAAGAGCACGTGCGCGAGGCGGGCCTGCGTGAGGCCGTAGAGGAAGTAGCTCTGGTCCTTGGTGGCGTCTATGCCCTTGAGCAGACGATACGTGGGGTCGCTTGAGCCCGGGGCCGCGTCGTCGTCCCTTTCCGCGTCGGTCTTCTCGACCCGGGCGTAGTGTCCGGTGGCGAGCCAGTCGCACCCCAGCTCGAGCGCGCGGTCGAGCAGCGCCCCGAACTTGAGCCTGCGGTTGCACCACACACAGGGGTTGGGGGTCTCGCCGGCCTCGTAGGCGGCCACGAACGGGTCGATCACGTCGCGCGAGAACTTCCCCGTGTAGTCGAACACATAGTGGCGGATGCCCAGCCGCCAGCACGCCTCGCGCGCGTCGGCCACGTCGTCGACGCTGCAGCAGGTGCGCTCGCCGGGCCGGTCGTCCTCGTTGGGGGCCAGGCGCATGGTGGCGCCCACGCACTCGTAGCCCTCCCGCTGGAGGAGCCACGCGGCGACGCTCGAGTCCACACCGCCGCTCATGGCCACGAGCACGCGCCCGCGGCTCACCGGTCGCTCCCGGCGCCGGAGGGCGCGCTTGCCCTGGGGCGCGCCGCCACACTCGCGAGCGCCTCGATGGCGCGGTCCACGTCGCCCTCGTCGTTCTCGCGCGCGTCGAGCGAAAGGCGCAGGAAGGTCCGGGCCTCGCCCTCGTCTACGCCCATCGCGGCGAGCACGTGGCTCTCCTCTAAGGATCCCGCGGCGCAGGCCGAGCCCGCGCTCACGCAGACACCCAGGCCGTCGAGCAGCACGAGGGCGCTCTCGTGGTCCACGCCGGCGAGCGTGATACCCACCACACCGGGCAGGCGCCGCCCGTCCTCCGCGGGTCCCAGCACGCGGGCGCCGCCGATTCGGTCGAGGCCGGCTGCGAGGCGCTCCCGCAGCTCGCGGAGGTGCCCGGCGTCCCGCTCGAGCGAGGCGCAGGCCTCCTCGAGCGCCGCCGCCATGCCGGCCGCCGACGCCACGTCCGTCGTGCCCGCGCGATGCCCCCGCTCCTGCGCGCCGCCAACCACGAGCGCGGTGGGCACGATGCGGTGCGAGCACACGAGCGCGCCCGTGCCGCGCGGCCCGTGGAACTTGTGGGCCGAGAGCGAGAGCAGGTCGAAGCCATCGCGCGTGAAGTCGATGGGGAGGTGTCCCGCCGCCTGCACGGCGTCGGTGTGGAAGAGCACGCCGCGCTTGCGAACGGCCCGGCAGATGTCGCGGACGGGCTGCACCGCGCCCACCTCGTTGTTGGCGTACATGACGGAGACGAGGCACGTGTCCTCGCGAAGGGCCGCCTTCACGGCCGAGACGCTCACGACGCCGTCGGCGTCGGGGCGCACGAGGGTGACGTCGAAGTTGCCGCCAAAGGGGCCGTCCGGCGAGGCGAGGCGCTCGAGCATCCTGAGGACGCTCGGGTGCTCGACGGCCGAGGTGACGATGTGGCGCCTGCCTGCCTTGGCGCCATAGGCGGCACCCGTGAGCAGGGCCTGGTTGTTTGCCTCGGAGCCGCCGGAGGTGAGCTCGACCTCGCGTGGCTGGGCGTGGAGGCACGTCGCGATGCGCGCGCGGGTGTCCTCAAGCGCGCGGAGTGCCGCGTCTCCCGCGGCGTGCTGGCTCATGGGGTTGGCAAACGCCGGACCCTCGTAGATGCGGCGCATCGCCGCCAGCGCGGCGGGGGAGGTGCGCGTGGTCGCGGCATTGTCGAGGTAGACGAGCTTGTCCGGTTCCATCTGTCCCATCTCCCTGCGTGCGCGGCGGCGTGCGGCCCTTCCCGCGAGCCCGTGTGTCCCTGGCGTTGTGGCCGCCTGCGCCCCTTGATGCGCGGCGACTTGCGCCCCTGGCGTAGCAGCCTGTGTCCCTGGCGTCGCGGCGACCCCTTCGATCCCCAGTCTAGCGCATGCCCATAATCGCCCAAAAAAGATGCTTGCACACTCCGGTGTGTTTTCCTATACTTCTTTCT
>CWGU01000048.1_pt1 | contig 43752 bp, 38 predicted proteins | sample 667921 | NCBI WGS metagenome assembly CWGU01 (sample SAMEA3735815, study PRJEB9488) | human gut metagenome | biome: ENVO:mammalia-associated habitat; material: ENVO:feces | place: Malawi | collected 2009-02-27 | reverse complement strand
CCCGCAGGCTCAGCCTGCGGGCGCCCCCTTTTCGTCCTGCACAGGCTTCGCCCCCGCACGGCCCCTCCATGAGCCACGCTTCCCTCGCCCCCGCACGGACGCTGGCAACCCCAGCAAACAGCGAGAACCTCGTTAATCTCCATGCGCTTTTCGCATGGGTGTGCAATTGGGGACGTGTTCGTTTTGCACACCTGCGTTCTGCACGCCTGAGCCTGAGCCAGCGCGACGCCCGGCACCGCAGCGCCCTCCCGCCCGGGAGAGGGCAGCCGACCAACGGGTACAATCTCCTCCGTTGCCAAAGGGCCGCGAGGCCCAGGCGGGCGGCACGATCGGCAGACGCGAGGCGGGGACGGCGCATGTACACCTTCACGAGCAGGGTCAGGTTCAGCGAGATAGACGAGCGGGGCATCCTCGCGATCCCGGCGCTCGTGAACTACCTGCAGGACTGCAGCACCTTCCACTCCGAGAGCGTGGGCATGTGGCCGGAGCACGCGCGCGAAACGGGCCTCGCGTGGCTGCTGAGCGCCTGGGAGATCGAGATCGAAAGGCTGCCGCGCTTTGGCGAGGAGATTGCCGTGAGCACCTGGGCCACGGGCTTCAAGGGTCTGCGCGCCGACCGCAACTTCTGTGTCTGCGAGGCCGGCGATGCCGCTTGCGAGCACCCGCTCGTACGAGCAGACTCGAGTTGGTTCATGTTCGACTCGAAGGCCGGCCGACCCATCCGCATCCCCACCGACGAGGTGGCCCCCTACGAGAGCGACATCAAGCACGACAAGCCTCTCGACCTGCCGCCCATCCCCCGCATCCTGCGCGCCACCACGCCCGGCGAGCCGGGTGCGCCCGTCGTCGTGACGGCGGCCCACCTCGACACGAACCACCACGTCAACAACGCCCAGTACGTGAACATGGCGCTCGGCGCGCTCAGCGAGGAGCGGGGCGCGGCGGCACCCACCATCCGCTGGCTCGACGTCCACTACAGCCAGGCCGCCAAGCTGGGCGACACGATTCTCCCCCACATCCACCGCGAGCCCGATGGCTCCGCCATCGTCACCCTCGACAACGACGACGGCCGCCCATACGCCATCGTGCGGATTCGGGGATAGGGCCAGGGAGCGAGGCGGCCCCGGCCTTCTCGACGAGCGCGTCTCACCTCCTGCCGGGCGTGTCCCGCCTCCTGCCGGGCGCTTCCCAGCCCCCCCCCTGCTGGACGCATCCCTCCCTCGAGGCGGCGCATCCCGGCGCTGGTCCTCTTCCCAGCCACAAACGAACGTGCGGATAACCGAGAAAAAGGGCGAGCAACTCGCTGTTTTTCTCGGTTATCCGCACGTTCGCCGGACAACTCGGTTTTGCGCACGTTCGTTAGCAGGCTCGTTATCGCGCACACTCACGGGCAGGCCCGCAGCCGGCATAGGCCCCGGGCCACATCAAGAGGCGAGGCTGCTCCCACCCCGCACCATCGCGCAGCCCAACCCGCGACAGACCCGCGTTAAGGAGGGCCCCGGCACCATCAGTCGCCCACGAGTTCTTCGGTCGCGTCCTTCGCGACCGGAGCTGTCTGGGCGGGAGATGGATGGTGCCAGGGCCCCAACCTCACAACCAGGACCTACATCAGCTCGCACACCTGCTGCGCGAAGGCGACGGGGTCATCCGGTAGGATTCCCTCGACGAGCAGGGCCTGGTCGTAGAGAAGCCCGGCGTAGAGCGCCAGCTTGTCCTTGTCGCCGGCCTTCTCGGCAGCCTGCAGCTTGGCAAACACCGGGTGCTTCGCGTTGAGCTCGAGCACGCGCTGGGCCTTGGGCGCCTCGCTGGCATCCGGGCCGGCCGCCATGACGCGCTCCATCTCGAGCGACACGGGACCCTCGCTCGTGATGGCCACCGGGGCGTCGGTCAGGCGCGCGGACACGGCGACCTTCGTGACCTTGTCACCCAGCGCCCCCTCGATCGCCTTGAAGAGGCCCTCGTTCTCCTTGGTGGCCTCCTCGGCCTCCTTCTTCTCGTCCTCGGTGGCAAAGTCCACGTCGCCCGCCGCCACGTTCTTGAGGTCGAGTGTGCGGTCCTCCACCTCGGGCTCGGCGCCGTCGGCGACGGCCTTCTTCGCGGCCTCGGCGGCAGCCTCGTCCTCGTAGTGCTTGGGCAGGCTCTTGGCGGTGTAGCTGCGCATGGCCTGGAAGGCGAACTCGTCCACGTCGGCCGTGCAGAGCAGTACGTCATAGCCGTGGTCGAGCGCGGCCTTGACCACCGGCATCTTGGCGAGGCGGTCGCGCGAGTCGCCGGCGGCGTAGTAGACGGCCTTCTGGCCCTCGGGCATGGCCTTGGCGTACTCGGCCAGCGTCACGAGCTTGTTCTCGCGCGCGCTCCAGAAGAGCAGGAGGTCAGCCAGCTCGTCGGCCTTCTGGCCGTAGCTCTGGTAGATGCCGAACTTGAGGCCGCGGCCGAAGCTCTCGAAGAACTTCTCGTAGGCGTCGCGGTCCTGGTCGCGCATGGCCTCGAGCTCGGTCGTGACCTTCTTCTCGATGCGGTTGGCGATGGCGTGGAGCTGGCGGTTCTGCTGCAGCGTCTCACGCGAGATGTTGAGCGAGACGTCCGGCGAGTCCACGATGCCGCGCACGAAGTTGTAGTAATCGGGCAAAAGGTCGGCGCACTTCTCCATGATGAGCACGTTGGAGCTGTAGAGCGCGAGGCCCTTCTCGTAGTCCTTGCTGTAGAGGTCGAACGGCGCCTTGGCCGGCACGAACAACAGCGCGTCGTACTCGAGCGCGCCCTCGGCGTGGAAGGTGAAGGTGCGCGCCGGGTCCTCCCAGTCGTGGAAGGTGGACTTGTAGAACTCGTTGTACTCCTCCGGCTTGACGTCGGCCTTGGACTTCTTCCAGATCGGCGTCATGGAGTTGATGGTCTCGAGCTCGGTGTAGTCCTCGTACTCGGGCTTGTAGTCGTCGGGGGCGTCGTCGGGCTTGGGCTTTTGGCGGCTCTTGGTGACCATCATCTGGATGGGATGGCGCACGTAGTTGCTGTAGCGGCGGATGAGGTCCTTGAGCGTCCACTCCTCGAGGTACGAGCCATAGCGCTCGCTCTCCTGGCCGTCCGTGCCCTCCACGTCGTCCTTGAGCGTGAGGATGACGTCGGTGCCGCAGTGCTCGCGCGTGCCGTCCTCGATGGTGTAGCCCTCGAGGCCGTCGCTCTCCCACACGTGCGCCACGTCCTCGCCCCAGGCGCGCGTGACGACCTTGACCTGCTTGGCCACCATGAAGGCGGAGTAGAAGCCCACACCGAACTGGCCGATGATGTCGACGTCGTCGCCCTGGTGCTCGGCGTTGGCCTCCTTGAACTGCTCCGAGCCGGAGTGGGCGATGGTGCCCAGGTTGCTCTCGAGCTCGTCGGCCGTCATGCCGATGCCGTTGTCCGAGATGGTGAGGGTGCGGGCGTCCTTGTCGGGCGTGACGCGGATGGAGAGGCTGTCCTGGTCGAGCTTGACGTCCGGGTCGGTGAGGCTCTTGAGGTAGAGCTTGTCCTCCGCATCGGACGCGTTGGAGACGAGCTCGCGGAGGAAGATCTCCTTGTTGGTGTAGATCGAGTTGATCATGAGGTCGAGGAGCTTCTTGCTCTCTGTCTTGAACTTGCGCATGTGAGCCTCCACGTGATCTCGGGCCGGCCGCACCGACCCGTGGCCGACGCCGGGCAGGACGCGGTGGTGGCCAAACCTACTAATGATTGACTTAGATTTTATATCCCAAATGCGCGCATGTATGCAGATGGATTTTGAATCTGTCGATGGTGTGGCGCTAGGGCAGGAGCCGACGTGGGGAGAGTGCGGGACGGATGGTGCGACGGGGGCGCGACGACTCCGGGGCTTGGGTCCGTCGGCATACACCGCATACCATGCATCACGCTACGCCCAATGCCAAAAGATGCTCTTAATCTCATGCCGAACGGCCCACACCACCCGTTGCCCCCGATGGCATGCAGCCAAACCCGCCCTCGATGGGAAAACTCAAAGTGTGCACTCCGCTTTTTTGGGCAGGCGCCCAACCCTCTCTGGGAGCGGTTTCACCCTTATTTAGCTGTCAAAATGAGCCCCGATGGCAACAAAGGCCCCTCAGAAGGCCGCTCGAACGGACACTGCTATAATTAAGACGGTGCACACCTCGCGATTATAACCGCCGGACGGCCGCGCCGTTGCAACAGGCGCCCGAAGTCGCATGATGTTTTAAACCTCCGCGGCAAATGACGGTATGCGCACTCGGCCACACTGATACGCGCAGACGCACCCGCACCAGGCTGAGCACACCAGGGCTTACGCGCCGCGGGGCGCCAGCGCCATGCCTCGCGCCAAGGCCCACTCACGTCCAGACACACCTCGCGGCGCCGCCCCAAGCGCCCCGAACCCCGAACAAAGGCCACGCCCCCTACCCCAGCGCAGCGGCAAACAGCAGCACAACGGTGGGCATCACGGCCACGGCGCACACGGCGCGAATAATCTGGATGGCCGCGATCTTGGCAAGGTCAGCATTGAGGTCGGCCGCGATGAGGGCCATGTCGAACGCCCCGCCCGGAGCCCTCGCAAACATCGCGCTCTTGACGTCAAACAGGCGGCAGTGCCGGCCGATCTGCGTGAACAGGAAGTTGACCAGCCAATAGCTCACGAACAGCAACAGCACCGGCACCACCGAGGCCGACGCGCTGGAGAAGGTCTCGGCGGCGGTCGTAGACCCTACGAGCGAGCGGGCTAGCAGCAGCGCGTTTATCGTGAGCATGGAAAAGAGGATAAGCACCGGGGCGATGAGCTTACGCGCTTTTGCGAGGTCACGGCGCCGCACACTCATCGCGATGGAGGCGCCCGAGATCGACTGGGCAAAGACGCGCACCTCGGCCAGCATGCTCGCAGGGCCAAACAGTGCGTTGGTGATACCCGCGGCCAGCATGCTGTCGAGCATCGCGGGGGCGGACAGGCCGAGCCTGCGAGCGACGAGCCAGCCTGCGACCCCTATGAGCAGCGTGAGCGCAACTGCCAGCACAGCGACTCCCTCAGCCCGAAAACCAATGTGGAGGTGCTGCGTTGATTGTACCGTGCCTAGGCCAAGCTACCCCAGCCAGCGGGCATGCCATCCTGTCCTCATCGTGTTCCGTTTTGGCATACCTGCGGTGAGACGAACGGGGCGGCGGCAGGAGCTGAGGGGTGCAGGCCGGGAAAGCCACGAGGGCGAGGCGGCGCCCACGCTGCACAAAGGGGCCGGCATGCGAATCGAGGCGCACGCCGGCACTCGAACCGATCTCCCACAACGGGATGTGAGCCTGTGCCCTCGAACCGATCTCCAGTGACGACGGCCTGAGTCCGCGCGCCTGGACGAACCTACTCGCCGCAGCCGGAGGCGATGAAGGCGACGAGCGCCTCGACGGCCCGCCGCTCGGCGTCGCCCTCGGCGCTCACCTCGACTTCGTTGCCCAGGCTCACCTGGGCTGTCATCACGGCGATCATGGACTTGGCGTCCTTGGCGTCGCCGCCCTTGGTGACGTTCTTGATCCGTACGGCGCACCCATACTCGTTGGCCTTCGTCGCAAGCAGCGCCGCGGGGCGCGCATGCAGGCCGGCCGGATTCACAACGGTAACGGTCTCGCTATACATGGAGAGCTCCTTACGAGGTTGCAAAGGGTGTCAGGATGAATGGGGAGGGCGTCAGCGGCATCAAACGCGCAGGGACACGCAGCCGTGCGCGCCAGCCACGCGCCACCGTGCGACGCGCGCCCTGCGGCCCCTAGGCCGTGAGCGGGTGCCCCTCGGCCGGGACCACGCGCGTGCCGGCCACGTAGTCGTGAAGCGCCCGGTGCGCGGGCAGCGCAAAGGCCAGCACGGCCGACACCGCCGTGATCACGAGGCCCGCCCACTCCCAGTAGAAGTTCACGTCGACACGAGTGATAAGCACCGCGAGCTCGCGCAGGTAGCGGGCGGCCACAAAGCCGCTGCCCTCCAGCACCAGCCCCACCAAAACCTGCCGCACGAGCAGCCGGCCCAGGCCCACCGTCGCGTCGCCCGGCCCCACCACGCGCAGCTTGGCCACGCGCTTGCCAGGCGTCTGTCCCGGCCACACGACCCACGGAACCACCACGAAGTAGGCCACCGCGCAGGCCAGGCACGCCACGGCCACGGCCACGCCCACCGCCTGCGGATAGCCCGTGGCCTCAAAGTCGTACAGCGTGCCCAGCATCGAGCCGTCGCGCCGCAGGGCCGCGAATGCCAAAACCGCAGGCAGGCCGCTCACGATGCCGCCCAGCGCCCAGTCGATCACGTAGGCGTACAGCCGCGACGCCGGGGGCGCCGCCGGCAGCTCGCGACGCTTGACCGTGCGCGCCGCCGCCCGCCGTCCCACGACTAGCGCACCTCCAGCACGCGCAGCACCTTACTCGTAGCGTTGAGCGGGCGCGCCACGCCGTCCATCAACAAGACGTCGTCCTCGATGCGCACCCCTCCCACGCCCGGCAGGTACACTCCCGGCTCGCACGACATGATCATGCGGTTGTCGAGCACAATCTGGCCGCTCTGGTTGAGCAGGGGCAGGTCGCCGCCCAAGCCAATGCCGTGGCCCAGGCCGTGAGTGAAGTACTCCCCGTAGCCTGCCTGCGTGATGACCGCGCGCGCCGCGGCGTCGACGTCGCGGGCGAGCGCCCCCACGCGGATGGCATCGATGCCGGCGAGGTTGGCGGCCAGTACGGCCTCGTACGCGCGCCGCAACTCGTCGGTGGGTTCGCCCAAAAAGCACACGCGCGTCATGTCAGACTGGTAGCCCGCCAGCTGCACGCCAAAGTCGATGAGGATGGGCTCGTGGGCGCAGATCTTGCGCTCGGTGGGACGGCCGTGCGGCATAGCGCTGCGCGGACCGGTGGCCACAATCGTATCGAACGACATGCCGTCGGCGCCGGCTGCAATCGCGTAATACTGCAAAAGGGCCGACACCTCGTACTCGGTCATGCCCACGTGCAGCTCGTCGACCACGCGCGCATAGATGTCATCGGCCGCGTCCACGGCGCGCTGCACGGCCGCAATCTCGGCATCGTCCTTGCGGATGCGCATCTGGGCCGTCTCGTCGCCCAACAGGCGCAGCTCCACGCCCAGGCCCTGCAGGCGCTGCCATTCGGGCACGAGCACCTCGGAGGCCTCCACGGCCAGCGTGGCGCACCCCAGCTCGCCCAGCACCTCGGCAAGCGGCTCGAGGAAGCTCGTGCCCTGGGCATGAACGCGCAGCGTGAGGTCGTGCTCGCGCTCCTGCGCCTCCACGAGGTAACGGCCGTCGCAGATGAGGTAGCCGGCATTCGGCGTGATGAGCACCTTGCAGCCGCTGCCCGTGAGCGTGCCCAAGTAGCGCTTCATCACCTTACTCTTGACGAGAAAGGCGTCGAGACCGTTGTCGGCGAGAAAGGCGCGGATGTTCTCAACGTGGGCGTTCATGGACCCCCCAATTGGTAGTCGCGAATATGCGGCGGTGCGGTGGCGCGGCAAGACGGTGCAGTACGGCAGTGCGGTACAGCAGTGCGGTGGCGGTGGAGCGGCCGGGCAGGGCGGCGATGGGCGCGTACAGTGGCACGGCGATCGCTAGGCCTGCGTCGTCAGACGCCAGGCGCGAAAGCCGCCCGTCGGGCCAACGCGACACGCGCGGGCCCACGGACGCCCTCGTCCGCAGGCCCGCATCCGCGTCAGAAGTCCAGGTCGAGGTCTTCGATCAGCGCCTCATCCTCGGCAGACACCTCGGACGCCGCGGATCCGGCGGCCAGCTCGGCGGCAACGCGCGCCTCTTCTGCCAGCGCACGGCGCTCGTAGACCTTGCAGAACGGCCCGTAGGCGACGATCGCGAGCGCGAGCTGCACCACGTTGGCCACGATGGAGCGCCAGTCGAAATTGGTGAGATAGCCCTCGAGGAACACGCCCACATACGGTGGCGTAAAAGTGGAGCAGTCCAACCAGCCCCAGCTCATAAACCAGAACGGTATAGAGGAGATGATACCGCCAAAGAGCACGAACGGGATGAACATGATCGGGTTGAGCACGATGGGCGCGCCAAACAGGATGGGCTCGTTGACGCCAAACAGCGAAGGGATGAAGGCGATCTTGCCGATCTCGCGCTGGGCCTTGGACTTGGAGAACAGGAACCAGATCACCACGCCCATGGTCACGCCCAGACCGGTGAAGCCACCAAAGCCCGACATCGGACCGGGGGTGAAGATATGGGTAGCCACGCCGCCGGCCTGCACCGCGGCGATGTTCTCGGCCAAGAACTGCGTGGCGATGGGCATCACGATCGGCGAGAGCACCGACGGGTGGATGCCAAAGAAGAAGATAAAGCAGCGCAGCATGTGGTAGAACGTGACCGCGATGGGGCTGTCCATGGAGCCCACGAGCGGCGCCAGCACCATCGTGAAAATCTGCGAGGGCATGATGCCCAGCACACCGTTGCAAAAGATGCGGATGGCAAGGAACACCGCGATGACGATTGCCGTGACGGGAATCACCTCAAACGAGCTGGAGATGAAGTCAGGCACGGTCTCGGGCATCTTGATCGTGAAGTTGCGCTTCTTGCACCAACGGTACACCTCCACGGCCACGATCGCGCCAAACATCGATACGAACAGGCCCTTGGAGCCCAGCTGTCCCAGCGAGATACCACCGGCCTCGTCCATCTCGAGCGACAGCAGCAAAAACGCCACGAGCGCCATCGACAGCGAGCCGGGCACGTCGAGCTCGTAGGAGCGGGCCAGGTGGTAGGCGATCACGGCCGCCACGAACACCGACATGAGGCCCATCGACACGTTGTAGGCGAGGTCGAAGTACTGCGTGTTGGCCAAGATCCACACCGAGATGGGGTTGGCCTCGCCGATCATGTTGGGGATGGCGGCCGGGATCAGGCAGAAAGAGCCGATGAGCAGAAGCGGCGTCATGGCCACCATAGCTTTCTTCACCGCGCCAAGGTGGCGCTGCTTGTCGACCTTCTCGGCAATGGGGCCGAGGTACTTGTTGAGTAGCTCCTCGAAGCGGTCGAAGCCGCCCTTCTTTTGGGCGACCGGTGCGGTGTCGGACATCGGAAACCTCCTTGGAAGCGATGGGATGCGGCGCGGCTAGTTGGTGCCCTCGGCGGTCTCGCGGGCCAGGTCGGCCTTGCGCTTGGCAATAAGAACCTGCTTGAGGACCGTGGCGCCATCCATCTTGCCGTAGATCTCCTGGCTCACGATGACGTAGGGGATGTGGCGCGGCTCGATGAGCGGGCGGATCGACTCGAGCTTGTGCGCCACCTGCGGCCCCATGATCAGGGCGTCCATGTGGTCGACCTCCTGGTCGAGCAGGTCAGCGGCGATGGCCTTGAGCTCAAAGTCTTCGTCGTTGAGCTTGGCGCTTTCGTGGATGGTGGACTTGATGCGGTCCATGAGCATGGTGGTGGAGAAGCCACCCGCGCAGCACAGGACGATCCTCATCTTTGCCATGGTCGTACCTTCCTTCCCTTTGTCGCGGGGCGAGGGCCCCGCACGGTCCACGTTGCCGGGGCGCCGAGGTGGCGCCGGGTGGTGCAGGCGTTACGGATAGGCGCGGGCGCACCTGCCGGGCGCGGGCGCCGGGCGAGCTCGGAGGCCCTAGGCGGAGCCGCAGGCCGCGTCGCGGTCCTCCAGGATCGCCACGAGCTCGGCAGCCATGTCGCGGGCGAGCTGGGCGCACATGTAGTGGTCTTGCGCGTGGACGGTCAACAGGCTCGCGCCCTCGTCGCCGCCAGTGAGCGCAGCCGTGATGAGCTGGGTCTGCGCCTCGTGGGCTTTGAGGTCGATGGCCTTGGCCTCTTCGAGGGCCGCGTGGGCGGCGGCGTAGTCGCGCCTCCGTGCGCAGGAGATGGCCTCGAACGCCTTGGCCTTGCTGGCACCTGCAGACGAGATAATCTCCATTACCTGAAGTTCGTTGGTGCCCATGGCACTTCCTTTCGATTCCTGGCCCCTCAGGGCAAGCGTGTCGTGGCAGATGCGTGCGCGCGGACAGCGCACGAGGGAGCGGCAGCCACCGAGCGCACGGGGCGGCCCGCCACGCCTGCGACCACGCACCTAGTCGAAGCTGCACAGGCGTTCGTAGGTGGCGCGGTCGAACGAGGTAGCCAGCGCGCACACGAGGTCGACAGCGGCGTCGAGGTCGCCCCCGCGCATCACCGACCACGAGCCGTGGCAGTAGCGCACCGGCACACCGATCACGCAGGCCAGCTTGCCGTCGCCCACGAGGTGTGCGGTGCCGGCGTCGGTGCCGCCGCCCTTGAACATGTCGCGCTGGAAGGGCACGCCGGCGGCTTCGGCCGTATCGACCACGTGGTGCAACAGGCGCTCGTTGGGCACGTGCATGCGGTCGTAGTGCACCACCATCGGGCCGTGGCCCAGCTTGCGCTGGTTCTCCCACGTGCGGGTGAACTCGGGCGCGTTAGCAATGTCGACGGGAATCACGATGTCGGCGTCGAGGTGCGCCGTGGCGGTCTGGGCGCCGCGGCAGCCCACCTCCTCGCTGCTCGAGCCGGTAAACCACAGCTCGGCGGCGTGCCCGGTGGCGGCCAGGCGGCGCATGGCCTCGATCACCACGTACACGCCGGCGCGGTCGTCAAAGGCCTTGCCCAGCAGGATGTCGGTGTCGGGCTGCGGGGCGCACGTCGCGTCAAAGACGCCCCAGTCGCCCACCTGGATGCCCAGCGCGTAGACCTCCTCGGCCGTCTCACAGCCAAAGTCGATGTAGAGGTCAGTGGGCGCGCCGTCGGCGTCGCGCTTGGCAAACAGGGCGCCGCGCACCTTGGCACCCGAGCGGGTAGTGATGCGTACGAGCTGACTGTCCACACTGTTCTTGCGCGGGTTGCCCACGCCGATCACGTGCACCATGCCGATGTCGGAGATGTAGCGCACCATGAAGCCGGCCTCGTCCATGTGCCCACAGACAAGCACGCGCACGGGGTTATCCTCGGTGCCGGCACTCTTGAACATGACGCTGCCCAGTTGGTCGAAGGTCACCTCGTCGGCAAGCGCGTCGAGCTCGTCATGCATCACGGCACGCACCTCGTGCTCGCGACAGGCGATTGCGTCAGCGTTGCTCAGACGGCAGATCAGGCCCTCGTTCATAGGCTCCTCCTCGGATCGGGGCGCGGCGGTCGGCCGCAGGTCCATGCCCGGCTGCGAGGCGCGCCCAACTTCAATCTGCTTGCAGTCTAGGCACGAGCGCAGCTCATGGCTGTATCGACCCTTGCACGCCCGCGGTGCAACGCGCAGCCCCGTTGCACGCCTGCGGTGCAGGGTCCGTGACGCCGGCGCGCCGCAAACGCCCTAGCATGAAGGGCGGCGCAGGGTCGCGCGCGGACGGGGCCCACAGTGCGCCCGCACAACGCCGGCGAGCACCCGGGCCACATGCGCCGTACACGCCGCGCCCGAGCCAGACAGGGCCGCCGACCGACGGCCCGCCCAAGCCCAAGGAGGCAGCATGGCCGAGACCTTCGACTTCGACGTGATGGCCGACCGCAGCGTCGACCACGCCCGCAAGTGGGACGCACAGATCATCGAGCAAAAGTTTCCCGGCACCCCACGCGACTTCATCCCCATGTGGATCGCCGACATGGACTTTCCCGCCGCCCCCTGTGTGCGCGAGGCGCTGACGCGCGTGGCCACCAACGGCGCCTTCGGCTACACGTCGGCCCACGACGGCTTCTACGACGCCGTGATCTCGTGGCAAAGCCGGCGCCACCACAACGAGGTGCAGCGCGACTGGATCACGCTCACGTACGGTTGCGTCTCCACCTTCCATTACCTGTACCAGGCGTTTTGTCAGCCCAACGACTGCGTGATCCTCAACACGCCGGTCTACGACCCGTTTGGCTACGCCGCGCGGCACAACGGAGTGCGCGTGATCTCCAGCCCGCTCGTCTACGAGGACCGGCGCTACACGATTGACTTCGACCTGCTCGACGCGCAGATGGCCGCCGAGCACCCCAAGGTCTACCTGCTGTGCTCGCCGCACAACCCGGCCGGCCGCGTGTGGAGCGCAGACGAGCTCACGCGCGCCGCCGAGCTGTGCCGACGCCACCAGGTGCTGCTCGTGGTCGACGAGGTGCACTCCGAGCACGTCTTTGCCGGCACGTTCACCTCGGCGCTGCAGCTCGATGTTGGTTACCTCAACACCCTCGTGGTGCTCACCTCGCCCAACAAGGGATTTAACCTGGGCGGCCTCAAGACGTCCTACGCGATTATCCCCAACGAGGCGCTGCGGCGCACCTTCCGCCACCGGCTGGAGATGAACTCGATCACCTCGCCCAACGTGTTTGGCTGCGCGGCGATCATAGCGGCCTACAACGAGGGCGCGACCTGGCTCGACGCCGTGACGGCCTACCTGGGAGAGTCGTACCGCCAGCTGGCCACCTTTGTGGAGACTAACATGGAAGGCTGGGAGGTCATGCCGATGACGGCGTCGTACCTGCCGTGGATCAACGTGGCCGGCACGGGCCACGACGGCGGGCAGATCACGCGCCACATGGCGCGCGAGGCCGGCGTGATCATCGAGGACGGGTCGCACTACGTGGCTGGCGGCAACGACTTCGTGCGGCTCAACGTGGGCATGCCGCGCCGCCTCGTCATGGAGTGCCTCGAGCGTATGGCCGCGCATCAGCTCGTGGGCTAACGCAGAGTGACCCCGCGCTCGCCAGGCCGCATGTGGCAAGTGCGCATCCAAAAAAGGCGCCACCCGGAAGTCAGGCTTTCCGGGTGGCGTTTTTTGCGCAGCAGGCGAGCTGAGGCAGGCGAGCGAGGCCGAGAAGGGCAACCGGGCGGGCGCGGTCCAGGCAGGTGGCCGGGCGGGCAGGTGCACCCTACACGTAGGAAAGCAGCGCCTCGATAAAGCCCTCGTAGTCGTGGGCACGGGCGATGGCGCGCACCGCGCCGGGACTGCTCAGCACGCCGGCGATGTGGTCGAAGATGTCGCGGAAGAAGGCACGGTCAGCGCGGCGGATCGCCAGCATCACCACGAGGTAGACCACCGAGCCGTCCCACGAGATGCCCTTGGGGAACAGCGCCACCGACACGGCCGTGCGACGCGCGTCCATGTCGACGGGATGCGGCATCGCGATGTCGCCGTAGACGCTCGAAGCCATGCGCTCGCGCTCGAGGAGCCGCTCGCCAAAGTCGGCGAAGGCGTAGCCGCCCGCCACGAGCGCCTCGCTCATCGACAGGAGCAGGTCGCGCCAGTCGACCGCGGCCAGCTGGATCGCAAAGAACTCCTTCGAGAAAAACGAGCGCATCCCCCACTCGAGCGCGGAGCGGCGTCGGACACGCATCAGCGAGCGCACGCGTTCGGACACCGCCTCGAGGTCGCGATGGCTCAAGAACGGCGAGACGGACACCACCGGCACCGGGTAGCCCGGCGCCACCGGCACGCTCGAGACCAACAGGTCGATGCCCGAGGGGTCGGCGATGTCGGCCACCGATGACACCACGCCGTCAATCACCACGCGCGAGCGCAGCTCACGGGAGAAGTCGTCAAGGCGCCCGGCGTCGGTGGCGTTGTGGCGCAGGCTCACGAACACTGCGTGGAGCTTGTCGGCGTTGGCCTGCTGCTCCTCGGCCAGGCAGCCCACGTGCAGGGCGATGTAGGCGATCTCGTCCTCGGCCACCTGGATACCGGTGGCCTCCTGCACCTCGCCGGCCACGAATACGGCCACCTCGTAGATGAAGGGGCAGCCCTCCTTGATGTCGCGAAGTTGCGGATTTCTCAGCCACATGCCCTGACGGCTGCGCGACAGCAGGTTAGCCAGGTGCAGGGAGAAGCGCAGTTGGAAGTCGCGGTCGGAGAAGTCGAGGCCGTACTCGTCGCGCACGCGCAGCTCGATGCCACCAAACAGCTCAAGCGCCGCGCGAAACTCGGGGTCGTCGGGAGCCTCGCCGCCGGAGTTGATGAGGTTGGCCGACAGCATGAGGCGCAGCGACTCCATGTCACCCGCCGAGATCCCCACGCCGCACACGTCTTCGATGACCGCGCGCACGCGCACCACGAGGGCGTCGAGCGCTTGGTCGTCATGATGGGCGCCAGCCAGCTTGGCGCGCACCGTGGCCCCTGCGCCGGGCGCAAAGCCGTTAAGCGTCCGCTCGGCAAAGATAGCAATATGCAGGATGAGGTTGGACAGCGCATAGCCGTTGATGTAGTAGCCGGCGTCGCGCAGACAGCCGTCCACCCGGCGCTGCAGGGCCGGCAGGTCAAGGCGCGGAAAGTACTGGTTGATAAGGTCGACCTGGGTGAAGAAGCCCTTCGTCTCATCAAAGATGAGCTGGCTCACGAGCTTCTTCTCCCTGGCGGGCGAGCCATACACAAACAGTCGGCCGGCGCGCTGGCACAGCGTAAGGCCATAGCCCGCAAGCTCGCGCTTTATGGGAACGAGCTCATTGTCGAGCGTGGCCAACGAGATGCACAGTCGCCCGGCCAGCTCCTCGGCCGACACATCGCGGTGGCGCATGAGCAAGTCGAACAGGATCTGGCGCTTGCGCTCCTCGGCCGTCTGCGGCACGTCGGCGACGGCCGGGACGAGCAGCTCGGCGGCGCGGCCGGCGTCCGCGAGCCGGTAGCCCTTGCCGCTGGCCTCCACGAGCCCCGGCGTCTGGCGGTTGAGCGCCGCGACATCGCTCTTCACCGTTCTCGGCGAGCAGCCGAGCTCCGAGGCGAGCGCGAACGCCGTGGTCCACGTCGCACTGCTCTGCAGGATTGCGACAAGCTGTTGCGTGCGTTGCTGCCCCATACCGCCCCTCTTGCCCCCACTGACACAGCCATTATGCCCCCTCTGCGCTTTCGCACAAGTCATGCCTGGGTGCGACGGACACGCTTGGCGCCGCCCGAGGGCGGCGCGCGGGTGCGCGACATCGGGACTGGAGTGGCCCGATGCTATGGGTGACAGTTCAGGGCACCATGGGCTCTCATCCGCGACACAGCGCAGCGGTGCGCTCGTAGCGCTATGTGCGCCGGGGCCGCTGGCCGGCGCTGCGGCATCACGGGGGCGTCACGGGCCCCGGTACGTCCCCAACTGCACCCCCAACTGCACTCGCGCGCAGGCGCTAGCGACGACGGCGGCGGTTGCGGCCCCAGATGTCCTTGAGCACGGCCAGCGCGATAGCGAAGGCAATTACGTAGCAGATGAACGCGAAGGCCGGCACGTCAAAGAGGGTGAAGCGCGCCTCAGCGCCCCGTCCGCTCATCACCACGGCGCTCGCCGCGATGAGGAAGCCCACGCACAGCACGCCCATCGTGAGGCGATCGGCGATGTGCGAGAGGTCCTCGATCGGGTCCTCGGAGCCCACGAAGTCCATGTTGAGCTTGAGCTGCCCGCGCGTGAGCATGCTCATGGCAAGCTCCGCCTGCGCGGCCGCGCCCAGAAGGCCCTTTGCGGCGGCCCTGCCGCGAATCGCGAGCTCGCCCACGTCGTGCTTGGCCTTTGCGCGCCGGTCGGTGTGCGCGCGGATGTGCTGCGAGATGATCTCGACCATGTTGACGCCGGGCAGGAACTCATCGAGCACACCCTCGAGCGTCACGAGGCCGCGCGCCATGCTCGTGATCTGGCCCGGCAGCTCGATGCCGTTGCGGCGGGCCAGTTGGACGATGTCGCCGAGAAACGCCGGCAGGTCGAGGTCGGAGAGGTTGACCGTGCCAAACTCGTCGACCACCTCGTCGAGGTCGGCCAAAAGCTCGGCGTGGTCGACGTCCTCCGGCGAGGTGGACGAGAGGCGCAAAAGGGCGCTCTTGAGCTTGGGCGTGTCGCGCTCGGCCACGGAGAAGATCATGTCGCGCATGATGCGGCGCAGGCTCGGCGAGAGGCGCCCCGTGATCCCCAGGTCGAGGAACACGATCTGCCCGCCCTTGACCACGATGTTTCCGGGGTGCGGGTCGGCGTGGAAGAAGCCGTCGTCCAGAAGCTGCGAGGCATAGTTGTCGACGAGCTTGGTGCCGATCTCGTTGAGGTCGTAGCCGGCGTCGATGAGGCGGGCCGGCTTGGAGATAGTGATGCCGTCGATGTACTCCATCACCACGACGTGCTTGGTGCAGAGGCCCATGTAGGGCTTGGGGCAGGTGACGAACTTGCAGTCCTCGTTGTTGCGGCGGAACTCCTCGAGGTTGCGCGCCTCCACGAGGAAGTCGGTCTCCTCGCGGAAGGTCTCCCAGAGCTCCTCCACCACGTCGGTGAGGTTCAGGAACTGGTCGCCCTTGACGAAGGGCAGGAGATGCCGCACGAGCGAGCGCATGATGTCGATGTCCTGCGCCATCACCTCCTGGACGTGCGGGCGCTGCACCTTCACGGCCACGTCGGCCCCGCTGGCGAGGCGCGCCCGGTGCACCTGCGCCACCGAGGCCGAGCCCAGCGGATGCTCGCCGATGGCGTCGAAGATGGTGTCGAGGCTCGTGCCGTACTCCTGCTCGAGCACGGCGATGACCGTCTCGTAGGGCATGGGCTCGGCGTCGGAACGCAGCTTGGTGAGCTCGCGGCAGAAGCGCTCGGGCAAGATCTCGGAGCGCATGGAGAGGATCTGGCCGGCCTTCACGAAGGTGGGACCCAGCTCCTCGAGCAGGCGGCGGAACTTGACGGGCGTGATGCCGCGGAACACGTCGTACTTGCGCACGATGCCAAAGATCTGCAGCAGGCGCGCGTGGCGGCGCTTGCGCGAGATGCCGTAGCGGCTCGCATCGTCCCTGCGCATGCCGCGCAAGAGGCTGATGGAGACCGAGTCGTCGCCCTCGAGGTCACCCTCCACGCCGGTGAGCGCAGCCTCCCACATGGCGTCCTCGGAGGCGCCGTCCGCAGGGGCGCCCACGCCAACCGCGCCAGACGCGCCGGTCGCGCCCCGCCCGGACGACACCGTGCCGGCGTCGCCATGGGGGATGTCCATGCGAGCGCGAGCCCCGGACGAGCCCGGCGCAATGTCCCGCGGTGCCGGGCCAGCCGGCACCGCAGCCTTGTCGACCTTGTTGGAAGAGCCCTCTGCCACGCGGCGCTACTCCTCTGCGTCCTTGGCGTCGTCGCCCTCGGACTTGCCGGCCGCGTCGTCGGAGCCGTCCTCGACCTCGACCTTGGTGGCCTCGGCCTTGGCAGCGGCCTCCTTGGCATCGAGGTCGCTCGCGAGCGACTGGGCGCGGGCCACGAACGCGGCGCGCTCCTCCGGCGTCATCGTCGCGAGGCGGGCGCGCAGCACCGTCTCCTGGGCGCCGTCGACCGTGGCCTTGGCCTTGACGGTGAGCTCGCGGTTGAGGTCCTTGCCCTGGTCGACCGTAAGCTCGCCCTTCTTCACCAGGTCGTCGACGAGCGCCGTGGTCTTCTCGGCGCCATAGGCAACCGCGCCCACCCCGGCCAGGAACGCCCTGCGCACGCCCTCGGCAATGCCGTCCGTGAAGTCTGCCATGATGGCTCCTCTCCCGCGCGGGACCCCGCGCAACCATGGGCGCACGCCGCGCCCGATGCCATTCCGTACCTTCTACCCGTTTGCGGCCCCTTCAGCGGCGCGAGACGGAAGACCGCTCCCCCGGTTTCCGCAGCCGCCGCGCCGGCCGCGCGGACGAAGTGGGCAACCTGCTACCCGAGAAGCACCTTCCCGAGCCCCTCGACCGAGTGCACGCACGCCGCCGCGCCGGCAGCCTCGAGCTCGCCCTTGGGTGCGGTGCCGCCCAGGTAGACGCCCACGCAGGGCACGCCGTTCGCGGCCGCGCCCTCCACGTCGTAGAAGCGGTCCCCCACCATCACGGCCTCGTCAGCCGAACATCCCAGCGCCGCGAGCGTGTCTCCCAGGAGCGTCGTCTTGTCGGCGCGCGTGGGGTCGGTCTGGCCCACGATGACGTCGAAGAGCTGCTCCACGCCGTTGTCGGCAAGCATCGTGTGGGCCGTCTCCTCGCGCTTGGACGTGGTGATGGCAAGGCGCCTGCCCGCGGCCTTGAGGCTCTGCAGGAGCTCGGCCATGCCATCGAAGAGCATGTACGTCTCGAGGCCCAGCTTGGAGTAGATGGCCCGGTAGCGGCGCGTGACCTCGGCCGCGTCCTCGTCGGACATGCCATAGACGAGCGAGAAGCCCGCCGGGAAGGGCGGGCCCACGAGGCGGCCCGGGTCGGCGATCTCGTCGTCCGTCATGCCCCACTCGCGAAGCACGCGACGGGCGGTGTCGACGATGGCGGGCTTGGTGTCCGCGAGCGTGCCGTCGAAGTCGAAGAGGACGCACGGGCGCTCGGAGAGCGGCGGCACCATGACGACCTCGTCAGCCGGGGCGTCGACGCGCTCGCTCGCGCAGTCGAGCGGACCCTCGGCACGAAGCGTCCTGATGCCGTGCGCCACGGGCTTGAGCACGGCCGAGAGGTTCTCGACCGCCGCGCGGGGGCTGCCGGGGACGTTCACCACGAGCGTGCGGCCGAGCGTGCCCGCCGTCGCGCGCGAGAGCCAGGCATAGGGCGTGATCTGGGCCGATGCCGTGCGCATGGCCTCGCCGATGCCGGGGACAAGCCGGTCGCACACGGCGGCAGTGGCCTCGGGCGTGACGTCGCGCGGGCCGAGCCCGGTTCCGCCCGTGGTGACGCAGAGCGCCACGTCCGACGCCGCAGCCTCGGTGATGGCCGCCTCGATGCGCGGTCGGTCGTCGGGCACCACGGTGGCGCTCGCGACCTCGTAGCCCTCGCCCTCGAGCAGATCGCGAAGGGCGGGTCCGGCGGCGTCGGCGCGCTCGCCCGCCGCCGAGCGGTCGCTCACCGTGACGATCGCCACCGTGTGCGCGTCCTCGCCCTCGCCGTCCCGGGGCCGTCCGCCCCGGACGCGGTCCGCAGCCTGAGCCTTCTCCTCGGCCATGTCTCTCCCCTCGCTCGCGAGCGGTTTTCCCAGGACATGTTACCTGCTCAGCCACCGGGCAGGCGCCGTCGCCCTACTTCCCGAACGGGCAGATCGGGTAGTGGCACTCGGGACATCCCAGGCAGAGGCCGCCCTCGCCATAGGCCACGATGTCGGCGCGCGTGAGGCGGATGCCCGCCGCCACGCGGGGAAGCACGAGGTCGAAGATGGTGGCACCCGCAAACATCACGCAGCCGGGAAGGCCCAGCACCGGCGTGCCGTCGTCGAAGTAGCCCACGAAGAGCATGGCGCCCGGCAGCACCGGTGCGCCGTAGGTCACCATCTCGGCGCCGGCTCGCTGGATAGCGCCGGGCGTGTTGTCGTCGGGGTCCACGCTCATGCCGCCCGTGCAGACCACGAGGTCGACATCCTGCTCGCGCACGCGCGCGATGGCCGCAGCCACGTCGTCGACGTCGTCGCCGGGTAGCTCGTGCGCCACGCACTCCATGCCAAAGTCGGCGAGCTTTCGCTCCACCACCGGCGTGAAGGAGTCCTTGATGAGACCGGCCCTGACCTCGCTTCCGGTGGTCACGATGCCAACGCGCCGCAGCTTGAAGGGCACGACCTCGCAGAGCGGCTCGGTCCCCGCCGCCGCAGCAGCCTGGCCGAGCACGCTCTGCTCGATGACGAGTGGGATCACGCGCATGCCGGCGAGCTTGTCGCCCGCGCGCACCGCCGTGTTGCCATGACGCGTCGCGATCATGACCTGCTCGACCGAGTTCACGGCGAGAAGGGCCTCACTTCTCACGCGAAAGCACCCGTCAGAGGCCGCCTTGAGCTCGATCTTCCCCTCCTTGATGTCGCTCGCATGCGTGCAGCCCGCGCCCTCGGCAAGGCGGCACAGCTGCAGCGCCGCGTCGTTCTCGTGCACCACGCCGGGGCGCATCTCCCACACGTAGATGCTGCGCTTGCCCATCGAGAGCAAGACCGGCACGTCCTCGGCCGTGACCACGTGGCCCTTGCGGAAGCGCGGGCCCTTGAACCTGCCCGGAACGATCTGCGTCATGTCATGGCAAAGCACGTGTCCCACGGCCTGCTCGACCGGAATCTCCCTCATGCTGTCCCCTCTCCTCTGGTTGCGCCATCCCCTCAGGCGCGCTTGCGGTCCAGGCGGCAGTCCTACGGCCTCACCACGCGGACCGGGTCCCCGGGGCGCACCGTGCCCGGGCGGATGACGACGGAGAAGACGCCCTCGCTTGGCATGGCGCACGTGCCCACGAGCCGCTTTATCTCGCAGTCGTTGTGGCAGGTCTTGCCGATCTGCGTCACCGCCACGAGCGCCGCCCCCACCTCGAGCGTGGTTCCCACCGGCAGCACCTTGAGGTCGAGCCCGCGCGTGAGCACGTTCTCGGCAAAGTCGCCGGGGGCGAGATCGGGCAGCACGTGGCGCAGCTCGTCGACCGCCTCCTCGGGAAGCAGGCTCACCTGCCGATGCCAGGCGCCGGCATGGGCGTCACCCGAGACACCCAGGCCCACCTCGAGCGATATGGCATCGACGGGATGCTTGCGCGTACCCTTGCGCTCACTCACGCACACCGCCACCACCTCGCCCGTCACACTTTCTTCCGGATGATTCGTCACACTTTCTTCCGGATGATTCGTCACATTCTGCCGCGAAGGCGAGGGGTCCGTCGCACCCGATGAGAAAACCGGGGCAGCAGCCTGGCTGGTCGAAACGCCTGTCGAGACAGACGGGGTGCGATCGACAGCCACACCCGCAACCGCCCCGCCCTCGCCCGCACGCACGAAGTGCCCGGAGCGGCCGCCGTCCTTCTCGAGCAGGCGCACTGCCTCGACCACCATATCGCGCTGGTGGCTCTTGCACATGTCGTAGATGGTGAGGCCCGCCACCGAGACCGCGACCATCGCTTCCATCTCGACGCCCGTCTCGCCTTTGCAACGCGCCGTGGCCTCGATGGCAATGCCATCGGCCTCGTAGGCAAACGAGATGTCGACGCCCGAGAGCGGCACCTGGTGGCACATCGGCACGAGCTCCCACGTGCGCTTGGCGGCCATGATGCCAGCCACCTGCGCCACCGAGAGCACGTCACCCTTGCGCGTGCCGCCCGTCCGCACCAGCTCGAGCGTGCTGGGTGCCATGAGCACCTTGCCGGCGGCGCGGGCCACGCGGGCGGTCACGGGCTTGGCGCCCACGTCGACCATACGGGCCCTGCCCTGGGCGTTCACGTGCGTGAGCTCGACGTCGCGGAGGCTCGCCGACGTGACCTCCCCGCCCACGACATCGCCTTTCCCTCGAATCCCTGTCATCTATCCCCCGATCTCGTTCATGTCACGCGGCGTGGCGCTCGGCCGGGCCCCCGGCGCCAGCTCGTGGTGCGCGGGCTTCATGAGGATCGCCCGCGCAAGCGCCCGCTCGAGCTCCTCGCCGCGGAGGCCCCGCACGCTCACCTCGTCGGCCGAGTGCAGGCACGGCTTCACGCGGCCGTCGGCCGTGACGCGGATGCGGTCGCAGGCCGAGCAGAACCGGTGGCTCACCGCGCGGATGAGACCCACGCGCCCGGCGAACCCCGGCCCCCGGTAGAGCTCGGCCACGCCGCCCGTGCCAATGCGCACGAGCTCAGGGCATGCGTCGAGCACCACGTCGGCCGAGACGAACCGCTCGCGGGGCCAGAGGGCGCACTCCCCCATCGGCATGAGCTCGATGAAGCGCACCTCGACGGGCTCCCGACGCGCGAGATCCACAAAGTCGGCAACCTCGTCGTCATTGACGCCACCCATGAGGACGCAGTTTATCTTGAGGTGCCCGAAGCCCGCCACCCGAGCCGCGCGGATGCCGGCAAGCGCGTCCGAAAGCTCGCCCACGCGTGTGATTTGGCGATAGCGCTCGGACCGCAGGGTGTCGAGGCTCACGTTGAGGCGAGAGACGCCCGCCGCCCTGAGGTCAGCCGCCACTGGCGCGAGCATCGTGGCGTTGGTCGTCATGTCGAGTTCCTCGACTCCCGGCACGGCCGCCACCATCCGGCAGAGGTCGACCACGCCGCGGCGAGCCAGGGGTTCGCCGCCCGTGACGCGCACCTTGCGCACACCCAGCGTCGTCGCGGCGCGCACGACCTCCGTGAGCTCCTCGAAGCTGAGCAGGTCCTCGTGGCGGCACCTCGGCACGCCCGTGGCCGGCATGCAGTACACGCAGCGGCAGTTGCACTTGTCCGTCACCGAGAGCCTGAGGTAGCGGATGGTGCGGCCATAGCCATCACGCATTCGCCGTCGCCTCCACGCCGGCATCGGCAGCGACCTCGGCACCAGATGCGCCCCCACGAGACGAGCCCGCGAGCGGCATCACGCTGGCCGGGTCGACGGCGAGCGTGACGCACTCGGGCGAGCCGATGCGCGCCCACGCGTCCTTCTCGAGCTCGAGGCGCAGCTGGGCGCCGCCGGGCGTGGCACACATGACGATGGTCGAGAAGACGTTGTCGATGACGCGGGCCACGGTGCAGGGAATGCGGTTCGCGGCCGCGGCAGCACCGGCAGGGGCATCCCCGGCCGCGGCGGTCCCGCCAGCAGCCACGCCCGCGTCCTCCGAGCCGCCCTCGTCTCCCACCGCGCGCCCGTCCGCCTCGACGAGCCGCAGGTCGTGTGCGCGGATGCCCGCGTGGTCCGAGCCCGCTGCCTCGCGCTCGCACGCAAGCGTGACGCCCCAGTCGACGCACGAGAGCGCGTGGTCGCCCACCGGCGTGGCCGCGCTCGCGTTCTTGCAGCCGCTCATGACGGCCTCGGCCAGGGTAGCCGGCGCGTCGAAGAGCTCGCGCGTGGGCACGGTGCGGCCGCTGTGGCCGTTCGTGAGCACGCAGACGCGGTCGCACATGCGGTAGACCTCGTCGCGGCTGTGCGTCACGAAGACCACGCCGCCCGGAAACGCGCGCAGCGTGTCGGCGAGCTCCAGCTCAAGCTGCCAGCGCAGATAGCCGTCGAGCGCGCTGAACGGCTCGTCGAGAAGCAGCAGCTCGGGGCCGTTGGCCATGATGCGCGCAAGGGCGCAGCGCTGCTGCTGTCCGCCAGAGAGCTGCGCGGGGCGGTGCCGCTCGAGGCCGTCCAGGCGAAACGCGCGAATCTGCTCTCGCGCCCGCGCGCGCCGCTCGGCGCGAGAGCCCGAGCGCACGCCGGCCGCCACGTTCTGCTCCACCGTCATGGTGGGGAACAGCGCGTAGTTCTGGAAGAGGTAGCCCACGCGGCGCTCCTGCACGTTCACGTCCACGCCGGCGGCGGAGTCGAAGAGCACCCGATCGTTGAGCACGATGCACCCCTCGTCGGGCCGCTCGATGCCCGCGATGCACTTGAGCGCCACGCTCTTGCCCGAGCCCGACGCGCCGAGAAGCGCGAGCGTCTCGGTGGCGTCGTCCGAGGCGAACGAAACGTCGAGCGAGAACGCGCCCAGCCGCTTGCGAATGTCGACGGAAAGGCTCATGCGCGGCCTCCCTGCGTGCGGGGCCTGCCCTCGAGCCAGTTCATGGCAAGCAGCACCACGGCCGAGATGGCGATGTTGACCATCACCCACTGGAACGCCAGCGCGTCGTCTCCCGTGCGCCACAGCTGGTAGACCGTGGTAGAGACGGTGGCGGTGGCGCCGGGCGTGTAGCCGGCGACCATCGAGGTGGCTCCGTACTCGCCAAGCGCGCGGGCGAAGGCCAGTACGGCCCCAGCGAGGATCCCCTGCCTGCATACGGGCATCTGCACGCGCCAGAACGCCCAGCGGCGGCTCTTGCCCAGCGTCTGCGCCGCGTCGGTGAGCGCAGAGTCGTAGGCTTCGAAGGCGCCGCGTGCCGTGCGGTACATGAGCGGGAATGCCACCACCACACAGGCGAAGATGGCGCTCCACCACGTCATGGTGAGGCGCAGCCCAAAGGCCTCGAGCGCCCAGGCGCCGATGATGCGGCGTGGGCCCAGCACGAGCAGTAGCAGGTAGCCCACGACGGTGGGCGGCAGAACGAGTGGCAGCGTGAGCACCACGTCGAGCACGCCCTTCACGAGCCTCGGCAGCTTCTTGATGAGCTGCGCCGCGCCCACGCCGAGGAAGAAGACCACGACGGTGGAGATGGCAGCGATACGCAGCGAGTTTATGAGAGGGAACCAGTCCATGGCCAATCCTAACGAGAAGAGCGGCGGTCCCGCGTACAAGAGGCGGCGGGCCCACGCCTGAGCCCGCCGCCCATGACAGACCCTCGATGCCTGCGAGCTTACTCCTTGGCGAGCGCCTTGAAGCCGACCTCCTCGAAGGCCTTGGTGGCGATGTCGCCCTTGAGGAACTCGAGGTACTTCTTGGCGGCGTCCTCGTGCTTGGTGCCCTTGACGACGGCGGCCGGGTAGACCACCTTGCCGCCCGTCATGTCGGAGTTGGCGGCGCCCACGACCTCGAGGCCGGCGGACACGGCGTCGGTGCGGTAGACGATGCCGCAGTCGACGGCGGCCTCGCTCACCTGCGTGGTGACCTCCTTGACGTTGGAACCGTAGGTGATGACGCCCGAGTTGGCGAGCATGGCCTCGTCAAGGCCGAGGTACTGCAGGATCTTCTGCGTGTACTGGCCCACCGGCACGTCGGAGTTGCCCATGGCCATCTTGATGTCGCCGGCCTCGAGGTGGGCCTTGAGGTCGTCGAAGCTCCTGATGCCCTTGGGGTTGCCGGCGGGCACCACGAGCGTCACCTCGTTCTCGAGGATGTCGAAGCGCGTATCGCTCTCGATGAGGTCGAGGCCCTCGGTGTTCTGGCCCTTCGTGTCGGCCACGTCGAGCTGGTTCATCTGCTTCTGGCCGGCGGAGATGAAGACGTCGGCCTCGGCGCCCTCCTGGATCTGGGTCTTGAGGGTGCCCGACGAGTCGAAGTTGAAGGCGACCTCGATGCCGGTCTCCTTCGTGAACTCCTCGGCCGACTTCTGAAGGCTCTCGGTGAGGCTCGCCGCAGCGAAGACCTGGAGCTTCTCGCCGGAGTCGGCCGAGCCGGAGGCAGCGGCGGTGGTGGTCGGCGTGGTGTTGCCCGAGCCGCCGCAGCCGGCGAGCGCCGCGACCATGCCGATGGCAGCGATGCCCGAGACCACCGTGACCCCGAGCCTCTTGAGTGTGAGCTGTTTCATGTTCGTCTCCCTTTCCTCGCTCTTCCCTTCCGCGAGGCGCGCCGTGCTGGTGTTTGTTGGTACGCCCCGAACGTGTGCCTGCCAGACCGTTGTTTGTATAAATATATAACGCTGACCAGGAAACACCATAGGTTGATTATAAGCTAGGCATCCAAGCAAACTATCAGCACCGACCTCCCGACCGGCGAGCGAGGCCACGTGGCCGGCAGGCGGACGAGAGAAGGGGCCGGGCGGGAGGGCGGGAGCGCAGCCCCAGGGCGGCTCTGGTCGCAGCCCCGGGCCGCTCGGCCAGAGGCCGCGGGGCATCCGACCACATCCGAGGGCCTACGCGGGGCAGGGATGCGCGGTGGCGTCGTCGGAGCCGTGGCGCACCTCGATGAGACGGGCGGCGATGGAGACGGCGATCTCGGCCGGCGTCACCGCGCCGATCTCGAGGCCGATGGGCAGCTCGACGCGCGCCACGTCGGCGGCGGTGACGCCCTTGCCGGCTAGCACGCCCTCGAGCACCGCCCGCTTGCGACGGCTTCCCATGCAGCCCACGTAGCGCGGGTGGCACGCGAGCACCTGCGCCACGACCTCCTCGTCGCCGGCGTGGCCCTGCGTCATCACGCACACGCAGTCGCTCGGGCGCACCTCGACGTCGGCCGCCACGTTGGCGTAGTCGCCGCAGATGACGCGGCGCGCCGTGGGGTAGTTCTCGGGACGGGCCACCTCGGGCCGGTCATCGAAGACCGTGACCTCGAAGTCGATGGCGGAAAGCGCGCTCGCGAGCGCCCGCCCCACGTGCCCGCCGCCAAAGATGAGGGCGCGCTCGGGGGCTGCGAGCTCCTCCACGTAGCACCCAGTCTCGAAGGTGGGCAGCGCCGCCGAGCCACCCGCGGCGGCATCCTCGCGCTCGAACGACGCCGTCGCCGCGTTGCCCTCCCAGCGAACCATCAGCCGCCCGCGGCCGCCCGCGTCGTGCGTGGCCAGCGCGTCCTCGAGCACCGCGAGGTCGTCCGCGCCAAGCCGGCGGATCCCCACGAGCTGCGAGCCCCCGCAGACCATACCCGTCGACGAGCGGTCGAGCGTCACCACGCGCGCGCGGCCGTCGGCGATGCAGTCGGCCGCGAGGCCCTGCACCTTGTACTCCGGCGCGCCGCCACCCACCGTGCCCAGGCTCGTCCCGGCCGCGAGGGTGACCATGCGCGCACCCGCCGGCCGCGCCACCGACCCCGCGCTCGAGAGCACCACGCTCTCCGCAAGGGGACGCCCGGCGCGCAGCTCCTCGGCAGCGCGGCGCAAAAGCTCGATTCCCTCCATGGTTAGCCCTCCAGTCGCTTCGTGAGGCCGCAGATGGCCTCGAGCACGCCGCCGCCCACGGCGCGCGCCTTGTCGGACGAGGTGAGGCAGTGCGCCCGCTCGCAGCGCGGGTCGATGTCGCCGGACTTCATGCCGCTCGTGACCTCGACCCCCTCCTGGAGCAGGCCACGCAGCACGCCGTCGATGGTGCAGCGCATGGGCACGCCCGCCACCGTGGCCGCCACCTGGCCGGCCCGCACCACGTCGCCAATCCGGAGCCTTGGCTCGAAGGTGCCGTCGGCAGGCGCGCGCAGCACGCGGTCGGCCGAGTGGCCCGCGATGACGCCCGGGATGCCCGTGTTGGGCGCGGGCGACCCCTCGTAGATGACCTGTCCCAGGTAGTGGCCGCGCTTGGTCTCCACCGCGGCGTGGCAGTCGCGCGGGGCGGTGAACCCCGGCCCCACGCCGATGACCACGGCCGCCATGTCGATGCGCGTGCCCAGGTTTCGCTTGGCGAGGATGGCGTCGACGAGCACGGCGGGGCGCAGCTGGGCCACGCTTGCCGCCTCGGGGTCAACGAGCACGGCGACGTCGCCGCCGACGACGATGGCGCGCGCCTCGGCCACGTCGTGCGCGAGGCGGGCGCGCACGCCCTCGACCTCGCAGGAGCCCAGCCGGATGGCCTCGGAGAAGCTCACGGTGCGGCGGATGGACGTGGGCACGGGCAGGTCGCACATGACGACCTTGCAGCCCGCGCGGTGCAGGCGAAGGGCGATGCCGGTGGCGATGTCTCCGGCGCCGCGAATCTCTACGAGCATGGGACTCCCTTCCGGCCGGCTCACGCGGCGGGCCGCAAGATGCACAATGGTCAGGGCCGGATCGCGCGAGACGCCCGGCGAAACCACAATCAGACCCGACTATAGGTCAGGTGGGCTCATGAACTGTCTAGAATCGCTCGACGTTCCCACAGGCGTAACCTCCGTGGTGGGCAGCGGCGGCAAGACGACGCTGCTGCGCGCGATCGCGGAGGAGCTCGCCGCGCGCGACGAGAGCGTGGTCCTCGCCACGACGACGCACTTCCTCGCCTTCGCGGGCATGCCGCTCGTGACCTCGGACGACGAGGGAGGGCTCGCGGATGCGCTCGGGCGGCGCGGCGTGGCGTGCGTAGGGGTGCCGGTGGCGCCGCGGGGAGGCCGAGACGGGGCGAGAAGCGCCGCCGTGGGTGACCAGGCCGCTGCGGGCGCCGCGGGTGGCCAGGCCACCGCGGACGCCGTGCGCGCCCTGCCCAAGCTTGGCCCCTCGCCCATCCCCGTCGCCAGGCTGGCCCAGCTGGCAGGCCACGTTCTCGTGGAGGCCGACGGCTCCAGGCACCTGCCACTCAAGGCGCACGCGGAGCACGAGCCGGTGGTGCCGCCCGAGAGCGCGCTCCGCATCCTCGTCGTGGGCGCGAGCGGCCTGGGTTCGCCCGTGCGTAAGGCGGCCCATCGCCCGGAGCTCTTCTGCGAGCGGGCCGGCTGCGCGGCGGACGACGCCGCCACGCCCGAGCTTGTCGCGCGGGTCATCTCGGCGGAGGTCGCGGCTGGGCTGCTCTCGCCCGACCGCGTGGTCGTGAACCAGGTCGAGGACGCGGCCGCACGGGCCCGGGCCGGACGGCTCGCCCGCGAGCTCGCGCGGCTTGGCGTGGGCACGCTCGTCCTCGCCGGCAGTATCCGCGCCCACGACCTCGAGCGCATTGGGTAGAGGGCAACGAGGCCGAGGGTGGCGGACGCATCGGCCAGCCCGCCGCGCCAGGCGTCGCGGCCAAGGGCCGCACGCCCGCTCAGCTCTCGGCGATCTCCCGGACGGCCTCCACCGCCGCGTCCACCTCGTCCTCCGTGGTGAACCAGCTCGTGCTGAGCCGCACGATGCCCTGCTCCGCGGTACCCAACGCCTCGTGCATGAGCGGCGCGCAGTGGGCGCCCGGTCGCGTGGCGATGCCCCAGCCGGCCATGAGCGCGTCGGACACCTCGGCCGAGTCGACACCTCCCACGTTGAGCGCAACGACGCCCGTGCGCGCGCGCGGGCCCGCCCCCCAGTCGCCGTAGACGGTGACGCCGGCGATCCCGCGCACCCCCTCGTAGAGGCGCCGCGCCATCGCGAGCTCGCGCGCGCCCACGGCCGTGACGCCGCCCCGCTCGGCCAGGTAGACGAGCGCCGCCGAGAGCCCCGCGAGGCCATGGCCGTTGAGCGTGCCCGCCTCGAGGCGCGTGGGCCAGCCCTCGGGCTGGAGCGCGTCGAAGCTGTGGACGCCGGTGCCGCCCACGTTCCACGGACGCACGTCGACGCCCTCGGCCACCGCCAGGCCACCCGTGCCCTGCGGTCCCATGAGGCCCTTGTGCCCGGTGAAGCACACCACGTCGAGGCCCATCCCGCCCATGTCGACGGGCACGCAGCCCACCGTCTGCGACGCGTCGACCACGCAGAGGGCGCCTGCCGCGTGGGCAAGCTCGGCCACGCATGCCACGTCGACCACGTTGCCGGTCACGTTGGACGCGTGCGTCACCACCACCGCGCGGATGCCGGGGGTCACGAGCCGCTCGAGCCCGGCCATGTCGAGCCGGCCGAGGGCGTCGCAGCCGGCACACTCGACCGTGGCGCCCCGCTCGGCGGCAAGCCGATTGAGCGGACGCAGGACCGAGTTGTGCTCGAGCACCGTTGTGACCACGCGGTCGCCGGGGCGCACGAGCCCGTTGATGGCGCAGTTGAGTGCCTCCGTGGAGTTGGGGGCAAAGGCCACGTGGTCGGCGCGGGCGCACCCCAGAAGCGCCGCCACGCGCTCGCGGCAGCCCTCGACCACGCGCGCCGCGTCGAGCGAGCCCGCCGACGCCCCGCGCCCGGCGTTACCGAGCGATCCCATCGCCGCCACGACCGCGTCGACCACGCATGGGGGCTTGCGCAGGGTGGTCGCGGCGTTGTCGAGGTAGATCATGGGCGCTCCTCCGGGACCCGGTCGCGCGCCTCGGCAGCACCGGAGGCGGAACGGCCGCCCGCGTGGGGTCCGCTCGCCTCGGCCCGGCCCGCCTCGGCCCCCTCGCGCACGAACTCGAGGAGCTCGACCACCGAGTAGCGCTCGACGGCCACGCCCTCCTCCGCAAGCGCCGCCTCGATGTGGCCCCGCGCGTCCGGCTCGGCCTTCCACGCGAGCCCGCAGCCGGCCGAGATCTCGCCCGGCACGGGAATCATGCGCCCGGGAAGGCCCTGGCGCTGGCACGTCTCCTCGCACGCCATGGCCGCGGCCGTCGTGGGAAACGTAATGACGAGAGACGGCCTCCTCTCGCGCCTCAAGCCCATGGCGCTACGGGCGGACGACGACGCTCGCGCCCGTGAGCTTCTGGGCGATCACGTACATGTTGGTGACCTCGCCCACGGCAAGCTTGTCGGCGATGTCGTAGTGCTCGAGGCAGGTGCCGCAGGTGAGGATCTCGACGCCCGCGTCGGCCAGGTTCCTGAGGTCGTCGAGCGAGGCGGAGCCCTCGCAGGTCACGTGCGCGCCCGAGTTGTAGAAGAGCATCGTGGCCGGCAGCTCGTCGAGCTGCGTGAGTGAGTAGATGAAGCCCTTGAGCAGCTTCTTTCCCAGCCCCTCGTCGCCGATGCCCATCGAGTCGGACGCCACCTGCACCACGACCCTGCGCGGGCACGCCGGCACGTCGCACGTGGCCGACTCGGCCTCGCCCTCGGCAACCTCAACGGCCTTGTCGGTGACGACCGAGACGTGCCACTCCTTGTCGGCCGTCTGGTCGGTCGTGACCGCGCAGCCCTTGTTCTCGCCCATGCGAGTGAGGTTCTCGACCGCGATCCCGTTGTCGACGATGGTCTCGACCGTGCCCGCACCCTCGAGCGCGCCGAGCGCCTTGAGCGTCTTGACCACCGGGATGGGGCACGCGTCGCCCCGCGCGTCGATGACCAGCTTGTTCTCCGCCATATATTCTCCTTTGGGTCATTTGGGGACGTGTTCGTTTTGCTCCCTTGGCAGGTGAGCAAAACGAACACGTCCCCAATTGCTCATCAGCTTACTACCACGGATTGGGGGCCGCGCGGGATGGCGCGGCCGACGAGCGCCGCCGGCTGGCCCCCGTCGCGAAGGCGCGCCACGAGCCGCCCCGCATCGGCCTCGGGCAGGGCCACGAGCAGGCCGCCCGAGGTCTGCGGGTCGAAGAGCGCGTCGGTGAGGTCGAGCGGCAGCGCGTCCGAGAGCCCCACGCGCGACCCGAAGAAGTCGCGGTTGCGGTAGGCGCCGGCCGGGATGAGGCCCAGCCGCGCCATCTCGCGGGCCCGCGCCATGACGGGCACGTCGGCCGCACGGACCTCGAGCGTGACGCCGCTCGCCTCGGCCATCTCGCAGCCGTGGCCCATGAGCGAGAAGCCCGTGACGTCGGTGGCGGCATGCGCGTCGAGGTCTGCCAGGGCCTCCGCGGCCGCCTTGTTGAGCGTGACCATCGAGTCGGTCGCAACCTTGAGCCCGGCCTCGTCGAGCAGCCCCGCCTTGTGGGCCGTCGTGAGGATGCCCGTGCCGAGCGCCTTCGTGAGCACGAGCGCGTCGCCCTCACGCGCCCCCGCGTTGGCGAGCATCCGCGCGAGCGGCACGAAGCCCGTCACCGCAAGGCCGTACTTGGGCTCGTGGTCGTTGATCGAGTGGCCTCCCGCCGCCACGCAGCCCGCCTCGCGGCACCGCTCGGCCCCGCCCGCCAGAATCTGGCCCGCCACCTCGATGCCAAGGCAGTTGGGAAAGCACAGCAGGTTGAGCGCGAGCGTGGGCGCCCCTCCCATGGCCCAGACGTCGGAGAGGGCGTTGGCGGCCGCCACCTGGCCAAAGAGGTAAGGGTCGTCCACCATCGGCGGGAAGAAGTCGCAGGTCTCCACGAGGCCGCGGCCGTCGCCCAGGTCGAAGACGCAGGCGTCGTCCGAGGCGTCGAAGCCCACGAGGAGCCGCTCGTCGGCCACGCGCGGCAGATCGCCGAGCACCTTCGAGAGCGAGCCGGGCGCCAGCTTGGCCGCGCACCCCGCCGCCTCCACCAGCTCCGTGAGCCTCACGCCGTCCATATCCATGTCGCTCCCCCTATTCCTCTCGCGCCAGGCAGCCCCCCGCCGGCGCCGCCAACGACCGCGTCCGCCTCGCCCGCGTATCCCAACCGCCAGCGCCGCAACCCCGCGTCCGCCTCGTCCACAAGGCCCGCCCGCCGGCGCCGCCGGCGCCGCACCTCCCACAAACCGTGCACTTTGGCCACTTGATGGCGCCGCACGCGCCCCTCAACTGGTCAAAGTGCACGTTTTCTCAGCCAATGGCAACCAGCATCCAGGGCATCCGGCACCTACCCAGGCTCGGCCGCCACGAACGCCGCGCCGCCCGAGGCCTGGACAAGCGTGGCCACCCGTGACACCACCGAGTCGACGACCCCACGCGCGATGCTCTCGCGCGGCTCACCGCGCCCCACGAGGCCGATGACCTCGCTCTCGGCAAACACGGTGCACGCGCTCGAAATCATGGTGGCGACGCCGGCGCGCGCGAGCGCCGAGAGCGCGTCGTGGCTCACGCCCAGCCGATCGGCCATGACCTCGAGGAAGCGCCCCGTGCGCGCCGCGCACTTGTCGTTCACCGCGAACCTCGCGACACGCCCGCCGCGCAGGCGAATCACCTTCGTGTCCTGGCCGCCCACGTCGACCACGGTGCCGTCCGCGCCAAAGAGCCGCGCGGCCCCGCGCCCGTGGCACATGGTCTCTTGCCCGCGCCCGCGCCAACACCACGCGCGGCCATCATCTCAGGCATAACGCCTCCTCTCACGGGCCCGCGTCCCCGCGCGGGTGCACTTCCTTCCCCTCAACCTAGCATCAAAGTCAGGATGCCTTAAAGAAAGTCAGGTTTCGCTATTGTCACCGGACGATAACGCTCGGCAAGCGGCGAAGCACGCCCCGAGCGTTGTCCGCGGGAAACACAACGGCGGGATAGCCCAGGACACAACGGCCGGATAGCCCAGCAAGCGCAAAGCGTGCAAATAGGGCAGTTGAAGGCCATCCGAGAGGGTGACAACGTGTCAAACTGCACGCTCCGTGTGGGCGCAGGAGTGACGAGGCTGGAGGAGCGGCGCCGTCGCGCACCCGACAAGGCCAGAGGGCCGGGGGTCGAGATGCGGGGAAACGAAAAAGGCGACCAGCTCGAACGATAATCGGGCTGATTTCGTCCGAGCTGGTCGCCAAATGAGTCCCAGAGCGCTGGCGGAAGCCTCGCGGCCGTCGCAAGGCACAGGCCCACCAGCTGGCCGGCCAAGTGCCACCGACGGAGACCCAGGCCTACAGGTACGCCACGGCCTTGATCTCGACCTTGGCGGCCTTGGGCAGGGCGGCCACCTCGAAGGCGGCGCGCGCGGGATAGGGCTCGGAGAAGAACTCGCCGTAGACCTCGTTCATCGCGCCAAAGTCGGCAATGTCGTCGAGCAGGACCGTGACCTCGGCGACGTCGGCCATGGTGGCGCCGGCGGCCTCGAGCACGGCCTTGATGTTGGTGAGGCTCTGGCGCGTCTGCGCAGCCACGTCGGCACCGGCAAACTCGCCGGTGGCCGGGTCGATCGGCAGCTGGCCGGACACGTGGATGCTCGTGCCCGCGGCCTTGGTGCCGGCGGAGTACGGGCCCACCGCGGCGGGCGCCTTGTCGGTGACGATTGCCTCGATTGTCATGCGAATCTCCTTGTCGTCGGGCCCGGGGCGGCTGTCCCGGGCATGCTCGGCCCGCCACCTCGGGCGGGCGCTTGTAAGTGCGTTGCGGGGCCTGGCCCCGGTCCCTACCGCTTGACGAAGCGGCCGGGCTTCTCACCGGTGGGCTCGCCGTCGCGCGCCGCCAGCACGCCGTTCACGAACGTGAGCCGCGCCCGCCCCTGGCACTCGAAGCCCTCGTAGGGCGTGTGGTCCACGTTCTGGTGCTGCGTGGCCGCACTGATGGTCCACGCCACGCTCGGGTCCCACACGCACACGTCGGCGTCGGCACCCTCGGCGAGGCGACCCTTGGCCGGCCACATGCCGAACACCTTGGCGGGGTTCTCGCTCATGAGGCGGCAGAGGTCGGTGGGGCCCAGCTCGCCGACAAAGCTCGTGGCGACGAGCGCGGGCCTGTGCTCCACGCCGGCGCCGCCGTTGGGGATCTTGCGGAAGTCACCGCGGCCGCGGTCCTTCTGCCCGTACAGGTTGAAGCTGCAGTGGTCGGTGGCGATGGTGTCGATCTCGCCGCGCACAAGCGCCTCGCGAAGCGCCGCGCGGTCGGAGGACTTCCTCAGAGGCGGGCTCATCACGTACTTGGCGCCGGCAAAGCCGTCGTCGCCCTGCTCGAGGTAGCGCGTGTCATCGAGCAACAGGTACTGCGGGCAGGTCTCCACGAAGATGTTCTTCTGCCCGCGGGCCTTGGCGTCGCGGATGGCCTCCAGGCCCAGCCTCGTCGAGAGGTGCACGACGTTCACGCGGGCGTCCCCCGCGAGGTGCGCAAGGTAGAGCAGGCGGCTGATGGCCTCGGCCTCGCACTCGGCCGGACGGCTCAGGGGATGGCCCTCGGGACCGGTGATGCCCTCGTCGAACACGCGCCTCTGCAGGGCGTCCACCACCGTGCCGTTCTCGCAGTGCACGCAGAGCGTGGCGCCGAGTGGCTTGAGCGCCTCGAGAACCTCGAGGGTCTCGGCGTCGTCGAGGCGCAGGTGGTCGTAGGCGAAGTAGGTCTTGAAGCTGCACACGCCGCGCTCGCGCATGACGGCGAGGTCTGAGCGGTTGCGCTCGTTCCACTCGGCGAGGGCCATGTGGAAGGCGTAGTTGGCCGTGCAGGTGCCGTCGGCGCGGCGGTGCCACTCGGCGAGGGCGTCGGGCATGGTCACGCCGCGGTCGGCCGTGGCGTAGTCGACGATCGTGGTGGTGCCGCCGCAGGCAGCGGCCCGCGTGCCCGTCTCGAAGCTGTCGGCCGTCCAGTCCATGCCCGTCCAGCACTGCATGTGCGTGTGGGCGTCGATGAAGCCCGGGAAGACCCAGCAGCCGCCCGCGTCAAAGACCTCGTCGCCCTCGGCGGGCTCGATGTGGGCCGCGACGCGCGAGACCTTGTCGCCTGCAAGCGCCACGTCTCCCATGCGGATGCCCTCGGGCGTGACCAGCGCGCCGCCTTGGATGATGACCATGCAACCATCTCCTCCGTACCCGCCCCGCAGGGCGTGCGGGCCCGTCCCATGCGGGCCCGGCTTCGCGTGGGCGAACGAGTCGCCCAAGTGGCTCGGACGGCCCGCCGCATGTGCCCCGGCAAGCCACCTGAAAAACCAAGGCCGCGCGGGCGCCCGCGTCAGGCGGGCGAGGGTGCGCGGCGGGGTTCCCTCGCGACCAGGCTAGGCGGACGAGCCCCGCCCCAGCCCGGCCTCCATTATCTCGCGAACGCGCCCGAGGTCGTCGGGTGTGTCCACGTCCCAAAGCTCCCACGGCCAGGTGGCTTCGACGCCCGCGCGGGGCACGTCGTCGGAGAGCACGGCGCTTCCGCCCACGTCGTCGGAGAGCCTGGAGAGGCGCCCGAAGAGCGAGGCCGGGAAGAGCGCCGGCGAGGCGAGCCGCCCGCGCCACGAGAGCCGGACGCACGCCTCCGGGCGCGCCGCGGCCACCGCAAGCAGCGAGCGAACGCTCCCCTGCTCCACGAGCGGCTGGTCGCCGGGGAGGAACACGCAGGCGTCCCAGCCCGCCTCCTCGGCGTAGGCGGCGAGCGCGGCCACCGAGTCTCCCTGGCCGGGCCCCGAGGGCCTCACGCGGTCGATGCCGCGCGCGTCCACCAGCTCGTCCACCTGGGCAGAGTTGCTCGCCACCACCATCGGCAGGCCCGCCGGCACGCCCGCGAGCGTGCGGGCAAGCACGGGCTCGCCCAGAAGCGGCGCCACGAGCTTGTTGGAGCCAAACCGCGTGGAGCGGCCCGCCGCGAGCACGCACACGCCCACGTGGCGCGCCGCGAGCAGCTCGACGTCGTCCGCGTCATCTACGGCCAGCGGGGCCGCCCAGGCCGTAGCCGAGCCCGCCGCGCCCTTGGCGAACGCCACCGCGAACTGCGCCTGCGCCACGGCCTCCATCGAGGCGGTCCAGCGCTCGTAGGCCGCGAGCAGCGCGTCCGCCTCTGGCGTGGGCGTGGAGCCGCCGCCGCCGACACCGCCCACCGCACGCCTCGTGAGCGGCGCCCCCAGGCCCCGCTCGGCGTTGCGCACGAGCGCGAGCGCCTTGGTGTAGGCCATGTTCATCGAGATGGACGCGGCCCTCAGGCTCCCGTGCTCGCGGATGCGACGCAGGAGCTCGGCAGGACCGGGCCCGAAGGCCCGGTTCCCGTCGTCGTCTACCAGATATGTCCTTACCGTCGGTCTCATGGGGCCTATTATGCCCGCACCGTGGTGCCCGTGTGGCCCTCGAGGCCGTCGCGGGCCTTCTCGAGCAGGGTAATCAGCGCCGAGCGGCCCGGCTTGCTCTCGGCGAACTTGGCCGCCGCGAGCACCTTGGGCTCCATCGAGCCCTTGCCGAACTCCCCCGCCTCGGCCAGCTCGTGTGCCCGCGCGGGCGTGAGCGTGTCGAGCCACTGCTCGTCGGGCTTGCCGAAGCGCACGGCCACACGCTCCACCGCCGTGAGAATCACGAGGTAGTCGGCATCGAGCGACTCGGCCAGGAGCTCGGCGGCGAAGTCCTTGTCGATGACGGCGGCCGCGCCCTTGAGGTGGTGGTTGCCGGTGGGCACCACCGGGATGCCGCCGCCACCGCAGGCGATGACCACGTGGTCGGCCTCGACGAGCGAGCTGATCGTGTCGAGCTCGACGATGCGCTGGGGCAGCGGGCTTGCCACCACGCGGCGATACCCCTGGCGCTCGTCGTGCATGAACTCGTAGTCGCGCTCGTGGCGAAGCGTCTCGGCCTCGGACTCGGTCATGAACGAGCCGATGGGCTTGGTGGGCGTCTCGAAGGCGGGGTCGTCCGGGTCGACCTCCACCTGGGTGAGCACCGTGGCCACGCCCTTCGCGATGCCGCGCCGCTCCATCTCCTCGCGCAGCGCGTTCTGCAGGTCATAGCCGATGTAGCCCTGGCTCATGGCCCCGCACACCGACAGCGGGCAGGGGATGTAGCGCTCGGGGTCGCTTCGCGTGAGCTCGGTCATCGCATTGGCGATCATGCCCACTTGCGGCCCGTTGCCGTGCACGACGATGACCTCGTTTCCCTGCTCGATGAGGTCGACGATGGCGCGCGCCGTGACGCGCACCGCCCGCATCTGCTCGGGCAGGTTCTTGCCGAGGGCGTTGCCGCCCAGGGCGACGACGATTCTCCTCGCCATGGCCTAGGCCTGGTTCCAGCGGGCGCGGCCGCGCTCCTCGAGCGCCTTGAGGGTGGCCACGGGGTCCTTGACCTTCTGCAGGAAGATCATGGCCGCCACGGCGTAGGGCTTGTAGGAGGCCTCCTTGTACATGCCGATGCGGTGATCCTCGAAGACGTCGGCCATGACCTCGCCGTGCTCGCAGGAGACGCCGGCGATGTCGGCGGGCAGCGGGTGCATGTAGATGGTGTCCTGGCCCTTGGCGGTCTTCTCCATGAGCTCGCGCGTGGAGCACCAGCCCATGTGCGTGGCGTTCTGGGCGAGCAGCTCCTTCTCGAGCTTGTTGATGCCCTCGTCGTCACCAGCCGCGTAGAGCTTGGTGCGCCGCTCCATGGCGGCATAGGGAGCCCAGCTCTTGGGAATCACGATGTCGGCGCCCTCGAAGGCCTCGGCCATGGTGTTGGCCTGCGCAAAGGTGGCGCCGGTCTCGGCGGCATAGCCCTTTGCCTTCTCGACGAGCTCTGGCATGAGGTCGTAGCCCTCGGGGTGCGCGAGCGTCACGTCCATGCCAAAGCGCGGCAGCAGCGTGATGAGCGACTGCGGGCAGGAAAGGGGCTTGCCGTAGGAGGGCGAGTAGGCCCAGGTCACGGCCACCTTCTTGCCCTTAAGGTTCTCGATGCCGCCAAACTCGTTGATGAGGTAGAGCATGTCGGCCGAGGACTGCGTGGGGTGGTCGGAGTCGGACTGGAGGCTCACGAGGGTGGGACGGTGGTCGAGCACGCCGTCGTGGAAGGCCTCGTCAACCGAGCGGGCGACCTCGGCCATGTAGGCGTCACCCTCGCCGATGTACTTGTCGTCGCGGATGCCGATGACGTCGGCCATGAACGAGATCATCGTGGCCGTCTCGCGCACCGTCTCGCCGTGCGCGATCTGACTCTTGCCCTCGTCGAGGTCCTGGAGCTGCATGCCCAGAAGGTTGGTGCCGCTCGCGAAGGAGAAGCGGGTGCGCGTGGAGTTGTCACGGAACAGCGACACCGCGAGACCCGAGTCGAAGATGCGCGGGCTGATGTTGCGCTCGCGGAGGTTGCGCAGCGCCCCCGCCACGGCGTACATGGCGCGCAGCTCGTCGGTGGTCTTGTCCCAGGTGTGCAGGAAGTCGTCGCCGTACATGCCGGAGAAGTCAAGGCCGGCAAGCTGGTCGAGGTAACTCTGGAAGTCGCTCATGTGTGGTCCTCTCCTCGTCAGTCCCCAAAAGGCAAGAATCATGAAATCGCAGGTAGCTGTCACGTCAGCGAGCGGCGGCCTTGCCTCGGATTGGCGCGAGGGCAAGGCGAGGCGTACGGCGGTACGCGAGCCGAGGCCCAAGCGCCAAGGCGAGGCGCCCGGCCGCCGCGCAGCGGCAGCGACGTTACTTGATGTCGTTGTCGGTAAGCGATGCGCGGAACTCGGTGGCGTCCTCGTCGCTCGCGCCGGTGCCGTCGTAGAGGTTGAGCGCGGCGGTGTAGAGCGCGGCGCAGGTCACGAGGTCGTCCTTGTAGGTGATCTCGTTGGGCGCGTGCGCCTGGCTCTCGGCGCCGGGGCCAAAGCCCACGCACGGGATGCCATAGCGGCCCTGGATGGCCACGCAGTTGGTCGAGAACGTCCACTTGTCGCACAGGGGTCTGCCCTCGCGCTTGTCCATGGACTGCGCGCAGCCGATGCGCTTGTCGCCGAAGAGCGCCTTGTGCGCGTCGACGAGCGCCTTCACGTGCGGCGCGCTCTCCCTGTTGATCCACGTCGGGAAGTAGGCCTCGGTCTCGTAGACCTCGCCCGTCCAGCTGGGACGGTCGTACATGTACATGGAGACCTTGACGTCGTCGCCATACTTCTTGACGGCCGGCAGGTTGCGAACCTCCTCGAGGCAGCTCTCGTAGGTCTCGCCGGCGGTCATGCGGCGGTCGATGGAGATGGCGCACGAGTCGGCCACGGCGCAGCGGCTCGGGCTCGTAAAGTAGACCTGCGATACGGTGCAGGTACCGCGGCCCAGGAAGCGGGCATCCTCGTAGTGGTCGGGGTTGTACTTCGGGTCGAGCATCTTGACGAGGCCCTTGATGGCCGTGGACTCAGTGCAGCCGTTGTTGTTGAGGGCGCGCACGTCGGCGATGATGTCGGCCATCTTGTAGATGGCATTGTCGCCGCGCTCGGGGGCAGAGCCATGGCAGGAGACACCACGCACGTCGACGCGGATCTCCATGCGGCCGCGGTGGCCGCGGTAGACGCCGCCGTCGGTGGGCTCGGTCGAGATCACGAAGGCAATCTTGTCGCGCGCCGCCTCCGGGCCGCCGAAGTCCTTGTTGACGATGTACTGCCAGCACATGCCGTCGCAGTCCTCCTCCTGGACCGAGCCGACGACCATGACCTTGTAGCCCTCGGGGATGAGGTCAAGGTCCTTCATCATCTTGGCAGCGTAGACGGCCGAGCACACGCCGCCCTCCTGGTCGGAGCCGCCGCGGCCGTAGATGACCTCATCGTCCTCGTAGCCCTCGTAGGGGTCGTGCGTCCAGTTGTCGCGGTTGCCGATGCCCACCGTATCGGTGTGGCCGTCGAGCGCGATGATCTTGTCGCCGTCACCCACGTAGCCGATGACGTTGCCCAGACCGTCGACCGTGACCTCGTCAAAGCCAAGGCGCTCCATCTCGGCCTTGATGCAGGCGATGACCTCGCCCTCCTCGGCGCTCTCGGACGGGTGGCTGATCATGGCGCGCAGGAACTTGGTCATGTCCTTGCGGTAGCCCTCCGCCGCCTGCTTGATGAGGTCGTAGTTCAGTTCCTTAGCCATGTCTGCCCTTTCGTTCGATGGCCTTATACGTGAGGTGGAAATGAGGTGCAGGTAGACGGCGCGCCGCCACTCGGCGAAGCCGCCTGCCGTCGCAAGGCGCCGCTGCTACTCGGCGTAGCCGCCGCCCCAGACAATCTCGCGGTAGCGGTCTGGGTCGGTGTCTCCCTCGGTCGAGAACATGAGGACCTGGGAGTTCTTGTCGAGTCCGAGCGCGTCACGGAAGTCCGCGTACTCGGGCTCGGTCATGATGTTGGAGATGACGCCCATGCCCACGGCGCCGGACTCGCCCGAGACAACCGCCGGGTCGCCCTTGACGGGCGCGGCGAGCATGCGCATGCCCTTGGCGGAGACCCAGTCCGGGCAGCTCGCGAAGGCGTCGGCGTGGTTGCGCAGGATGTCCCAGCCGATGGTGTTGGGCTCGCCGCAGGCAAGACCGGCCATGATGGTCTGGAGGTCGCCGCCCACGATGCGCGGCGCCCCGTCGGCTGCTTTTGCGCCCTGGTAGAGGCAGTCGGCCGCGGAGGCCTCCATGATGATGAACTTGGGCGGGCACGTGGGGAAGAGGTTCGCGAAGTAGCCCACCATGGCGCTTGCGAGCGAGCCCACGCCGGCCTGCACGAACACGTGCGTGGGGCGCGAGACCTCGAGGGCGCGCAGCTGCTCTGCGGCCTCGGCGGCCATGGTGCCGTAGCCCTGCATGATCCAGGACGGGATCTTCTCGTAGCCGTCCCAGGCGGTGTCCTGCACGATCACGCCGTGCTCGGTCTCGGCGGCCTCAGCGGCGGCCATGCGCACACAGTCGTCGTAGTTGACGTCCTCGATCGTGACCTTGGCGCCCTCCTTGGCGATGTTGTCGAACCGCGTCTGCGTAGAGCCCTTGGGCATGTGCACGACGGCCTTCTGGTGTAGCTTGTTTGCCGCCCAAGCGACGCCGCGGCCGTGGTTGCCGTCAGTGGCCGTGAAGAAGGTGGCCTGGCCGAAGTCGGAGCGGAACTGGTCGCTCGTGAGGTAGTCGTAGGTCATCTCGGAGACGTCCTTGCCCATTTCCTCGGCGATGTAGCGCGCCATGGCAAACGAGCCGCCCAGCACCTTGAAGGCGTTGAGGCCAAAGCGGTAGCTCTCGTCCTTGACGAAGAGGCCGCCGAGGCCAAGTCGGGCGGCCATGCCGTCAAGCCTGGCGAGCGGCGTCACCGCGTACTGGGGAAACCCCCGGTGGAACGCCTGCGCCTTGCTGACGTTCTCGAGGCTCATGACCGACAGGTTGGCGTCGTCACTCCTCGGCATCTTGTTGGCGACCCACTCGATCTTCTCGCTCACGTGCGCGACCTCCTTCGCTCGACGTCCTGCGTTTGCCCCGGACAGGTCCCCGCCGCCCGAGGCGCGTGCCCGGCACACCCGATACCTTGCGCGGCCTGTGTGTCACGCGTATGTCCCGGGCGTTTCCAAGCAGACAAACTTACTGTTCGCTTACCAAACAAAAAGTTTGTTATCCCATTTGTACAGCAGGGCGCACGGGTGCGCAAGTCATAAGTTCCGCGACCTTGGCGGCGCTCTGCGAGCGTTGCGTTTACGCCCGCGAGCGGTAGGGCGCGCGGGCCGGCTTCGCGCACGCCCGCTCCCCGCACGCATGCCTGTCTTCCGCGCGCATTCCCGCCCACCGCACGCATGCCCGCTCCCCGCACGCACGCCCGCCTTCCGCGCGCATGCCTGTCTTCCGTGCGCATACCCATCCTCCACACGTGCGCCTACGGGAAGGAGGCACGCCTCGAGCGCTTCGTGGCCCCGCGACGCCAGCTTCGGCGTCTTCGACAACCACCCGAACTCCCAGTTTTCGCCCAAGTGGTCACGCACGGCGACTTACCCTGCACCTCCCGCCCGGCACACAGGCCCAAAGGAGGCGCACGCCGGCCATTGACCGTGAGGAAGGGCCCCGGCCGCCGCATTTTCGCCCCCCCCACGGACCGCGGAAGGCGAAAGACCGGCCGGGGAGTAGCAAGTAATAACCAGTAAATCGCCTCTCGTGACCAACAACCGGAAAACCAATGTGGACTGGGCATCGCCGAACGCTGCCTTATCACAAAAAGAGCCGCGCACCAGAGAGGCGCGCGGCTCAAGATGGGACAGGCGAGCTGAAACGCAAGCGGGGATGCGACCGACGGGGCCTACGCCTTGGCCTTCACAGCTGTGCCCGGCTTGGCGTTGAAGTTCTTGTACACCCAAGCGGTCACGAGCGGGGTCAGGATGGCCGTCACGATGGCGCACGCGGCGACCTGCGCGGTGGCGGTGGCAAGCACGGCACCGCCGAAGGCGGCCTCGTTGACCGTCGCCATGGCGGCAGGCGTGGCCACGTTGGCGCCAGCGCAGCTGGAGATGGCGGCACCGGCAACGCCCGAGCCGCCCGTGAGGCGATCGGCGAAGATGACCGGGATGGCAAAGACGACCGAGCACAGCACGCCAAGCAGGATGCCCGGAGCGCCGGCAGCGATGAGCTGGCCAAACGTCATCGTGGAGCCCATGGCGAAGAACACAAGGACGACGATGCCGCCAAGGGCGGGGGCCATCATGCGCTTGAAGCTCGGGAAGACGTTGCCGAGGATGATGCCCACGACGATGGGCAGGATGGCGCCTACGAGCGTCCAGCCGATGGGGGCCTGGCCGGCGGCGCCCAGCACGACCATCGTGACGGGCGGGCCCACGACGAGGGTCGTGATGGCCACGGCGCCGCGCTCGACCTCGGAGCCCATGTCACCCATGAGGCCGGCGTACATGGCGTTGTTGGCGCCGGTGCAGGCGGCGAGGATCACCATCGCGGAGAGGCCGAAGAGGTTATCACCCCACAGGTACAGCACGAGCAGGGCCACGACGATGACCACGACCTGCTTGGCGATGATGATGATCGCACCGCGCGCGGCCGCGGCGGGCGCGCTCTTGAACGAGATGGTGGTGCCCACGATGAGCAGGAAGGCGCCCACGAGCGGGCTCGCGCCCTGCTGCGTCATGCCCAGCGTGAAGCTGCCCAGCGTCTTGAACAGGTCAGGGAACAGCGTGTTGAGCAGACAGCCCAGAAGCAACGGAATCAGAATGTTGGCGCCGGGAATCTTAGAGAGCTTGAAGAACGGCTCCTTCTCCCCAGCCACAGCAGCATCACTCATACAAACCCACTTTCTCGTAGTGAATCCCCGCATCAAGCAAGACCTCGCACAACATCAAGGAAGCCCAGCGACCCGATGGCCCGCGACGGCTCTCGTGCCGCCGGCTAGGCCACGGATAAGCGAAGGGCCTCCGCCCTCGCGAAGCGGAGATTTTCGCAGGCTCGAAGCGAAGCGAGGGTGCAGGCCCGAAGCGGCAAGGCTGTCAGCCTAGCCGTCCAGCACGATGCCGCCGTCGCAGTCGCCAATCTCGCCATTCACGAAGGAGGCGGCGTCAGACGCGAAGAACAGCACCATCTGCGCCGGCTCGCTCGCCTGCGCGGCGCGGCCCAGGGGAATGCCGGCGATGATGCGCTTGGAGTTCTCGTCGGACAGGATCGAGGTCATGTCCGTGAGGGTGAGCGACGGGCAGACGGCATTGGTGCGGATGCCGAACTTGCCGCCCTCCTTGGCCACAGCCTTGGTGAGGCCGTTCACGCCGGCCTTGGAGCTGGCGTAGGCCGCGGCGCCCAGAAGGCCGCCGCCGATCTTGCCGGCCACGGACGAGACGTTCACGATCGAGCCGGCGTGGGCCGCCTTGAAGTGCGGGTACACGGCGCTCATCATCGTGAAGGTGCCCGTGAGGTTGATGTCGATGGTGCGGCGCCACTCGGCGTCGTCGATCTCGTCGAACTTCTTCGTGGAGATGACGCCGGCGCAGTTGATCAGGATGTTGACGCCCGGTACCTCCTCGAAGATCTTGTCGACGGTCTCGCGGGCCTTGGTGGCGTTGGAGACGTCGAGCTTGTAGAAGCGGCTGCCCTCGTCGCCGAGCTTGTCGAGGGCCTCCTTGCCCTTCTCCTCGTGACGGGCCAGCAGCACCACGTGGCCGCCGCCCTCGTCGATGAGCTTGGCCGCGCCCTTGGGGCCCGTCCCCGCCTCCGAGTGGCCGGACACCCTGCGACTCGACATGATAGGAGCCTGGTGGCACGCTGCCGTACCCACACCGCGAGTTTTTCCGTGGACAGTAGGTAGTTGTCCGCAAACGGCTCAATGCGCTTATATCGCGGCAATTTGCGGCCATATGGCCACTATTCGCTGACCATTGGTGTTCAACTCGTGGAGAAGACAGAGGTAAACAGCTCAATTGTGGAGACGCACCCAAGGCGCGCCACACGCCAGCCCCAAGCTTCGCCCTGTGCCCCCCGCGCCAAAGCCGACGCGCGACCGCCAACGCGCGACCGCCAAC
>CWGU01000037.1_pt2 | contig 43780 bp, 33 predicted proteins | sample 667921 | NCBI WGS metagenome assembly CWGU01 (sample SAMEA3735815, study PRJEB9488) | human gut metagenome | biome: ENVO:mammalia-associated habitat; material: ENVO:feces | place: Malawi | collected 2009-02-27 | reverse complement strand
GCCCGGCGGCGCGCTGAGCTGCGCGCCGCCGGGCCCCTCGCCACCACCGTCCGGGCGTCCCGCCCGTCCCCTAGTTTAGCCCGAGCCTGCCGTTGTAGGCCCTCGCCATCGCGTTCATGTTCTTCATGATGATCCACATGGCAACGAAGGGGCCAATGCCGCAGAGCACGACGCCAAAGATGTCCCAGAGCAGGATGGTCGTGCCGCTCTCCCGGAACGTCAGGCCGTAGCGGCCGGCGTTGGCCTGCAGGCGGTTGCCGATCTTGTACTGCCACCAGTAGCTGTAGAGCCCAAGCGTCATCATTGAGAGCAGCATGTACGCCAGCAGGCCCGGCGTGTTCTCGCCGTCCCCCTCGCAGACGACGTTCATGTCCTGCGCGAGCTTGTGCGTATACCACCAAGCATATATCCCCAGCGTAATGAAGCTGAGGATGATGTACTTGATGATGCCGCGGTTCTCGGAGACCAAGGCGACGCCTTTCATGCGGGGTGCATGTTACAAGGATTGTACCAGGTTGGCCGAGGGCCCCGGGTCCCTGCCTCGTATCTTTCAAAAGCGGTCGCTTCCCGCGAGGTCTCGTCGTGCGAGGTTCGCTAAGGTTAGGGCATCTCTGACACATAAGGCCCGGGTACGCCGCGTGAGTCGCCTCGACGCGGGTCCGCCGGCCTTTTTGAACGAGGGGAGCTCGCGCATGGGAGCCCAGGGAGTCCGCACGACCAAAACGGACGGCACCGGCCCCGCGACGGGCAGCTAGCCCACGCCGGGCGGCAAGCCCACGACGGCCACCGGCCCCACCCCCGCGCCGGCGCGCCGCAAGAAGCCCCGCCTCGACCTCATGAGCCTAGTCGTGAGCCTCTGGTACTTCGTCGTGGTCGTGCTCACCACGGCGGTGCTCATGTACGCGTCGCGCAACAGCATCGCCTCCGACGCCTACCTCGCGATGGTCGTCGTGCGCATGCCGCTCCTGGTGGGCACCCTGTGGCTGGTCTTTCGCCGCATGCGGACCGCGCGTTTGGCCATCGTGGTCGTGAGCGCCGTCGACCTTGCGATGACGTTGGTCGACATCGCCACGGGTGCCTACGCCCTCTCCGAGTCCGTCTGGCAGCTCGCACTCCCGGTCGCGCTCGCGCTGTACTACCTCGCGGCGCCCCGCTAGCCCACGAACCTGAACCCGCGGCCGATGATCTCGGAGCTGGTCACGATGGTCACGAAGGCGTTCGGATCGGTCTCGCGCACGTAGGCGAGCAGCCGGCGGGCCTCGCGCCGACCCAGCACGCAGGTGATCTGCGCCATGCGCCGTCCGCTGTAGGCGCCATACGTGTAGCTCAGCGTGGCCGTGCGGTTGAGCTCGGTGATGATGAAGCGCTCGATCTCGCGCGGGTGGCGGCACACGATGGTGCAGATCTTCTTGAGGTGGAAGCTCTCGATGATGGAGTCCACCACGATGGTCTTGGCGAACAGGCCCAGCACGCAGTAGAGGCCCACGCGCATGCTGTACAGGAAGAACGTGGCGAGCACCACGCCAAAGTTGACCACCGAGAGCGCCTTGCCGATGTCGAGGCTCGTCTTCCTGTTCACGATCATGGCGAGGATGTCGGTGCCGCCGGTCGAGCCGCCCACGTCGAAGGCGATGGCGCTGGCCACGGCGGGCAGGAGCACGGCAAAGCACAGGTCAAGCCACATGTCGCCTGTGACGGTGTGCTTGGGCAGCACCAGCTCGAAGAGCGACGTGAAGACCGAGAGCGCCACCGACGCGTAGGCGCTCCACGCCACCGCGCGCCTCGGCAGGAACATGAAGCCGACGATGACGATGATGATGTTGAGCACCCACATCCAGCCGCCGAGCGGCAGGAACGGCGCCACGGAGGCCAGGATGATGGCGATGCCCGACGTGCCGCCGAACGCGAAGTGCTGCGGGCTCTGGAAGAGCACGATTGAGAACGCGTTCACGATCAGGCTGATGTTGAGGGCGGCGAAGAAGCGCCAGCGCCTGGGGGCCTCCTCGCGCTCATGGGCGAGGCGTCGGGCCTCGGCGGCCTGCTCGGTGGTCTGGGCGTCGGCGAGGGGCTCGAGGCGGACGGGCGCCGGGTCGATGGGGCGTACCTGCTCGGCGGGGTCGTGGCGAGCCTCCTCGATGGAGGTGATGTCGAAGGGCAGGTCGTGGGCGGCGCGGTCGTGCTCGCCGAGCGGGACGCCCGGCTTGGTGGCGTGGTGCCCGGTGAAGTCGCTGTCCTGCGGCTTTGTCATCGCTCGGTCCTCTCCGTCGCCCGTGTTGCCGCGTCCATGATAGCCGCGCTGTCACATTTCCTTCCGTATGATTTGTCACATTTCGGCCAGGCGGGGAGGGTGTCGGCGGCTCGGCCTGCTGTCATGTTTTCTTCCGGATGATTTGTCACATTTTGCTGGGCTGCCGGCTGCGTCCGGCCGGGTCCTCCGGCCGGGTGGGGGCGGCGGGTTGGACGCGCCAGGAAGTGCCGCTCAACCCGCAATCTCCAAGCCACTCCGCGGGCATCGTGCTACCGTAGCGGCATCGCACGACCAGGATGCAGGGGGCATCCGGCCGTGCCGCGGACGGGCGGGGATCCGGCTGTCCCGCGAGCGGGCGCGCGCAAGCGATCCTGCCCGCGCGGCAACCGGCACACAAGCGCCTCGCCGCAGACCCGCGCGCCACGGCGGCGCGCGCAGACAAGGGGGCAACATGCAGCAGCTCAGCGACAAGACCGCGCACTTCACCGACTCGGTCATCCGACGGATGACGCGCGTGTCCATGAAGTACGACGCCATCAACCTCTCGCAGGGATTCCCGGACTTCGACCCGCCGCAGGCGATCGAGGACCGGCTGGCCAAGGTGGCCTACACGGGCCCGCACCAGTACGCCATCACGTGGGGCGCGCCCAACTTCCGCGCCGCGCTGGCTGCCAAGCAGCAGCCGCGCATGGGCATCCCCATCGACCCCGAGACCCAGATTGTGGTCACCTGCGGCTCCACCGAGGCAATGATGTGCAGCGTGATGACGGTGTGCAACCCCGGCGACCGCGTCGTGATCTTCTCGCCGTTCTACGAGAACTACGGTGCCGACGCCATCCTCTGCGGCGCCGAGCCCACCTACGTGGAGCTGCGCGCGCCCGAGTTCTCCTTCGACGAGGCCGAGCTTGAGGCGGCGTGCGCCAAGCCGGGCACCAAGGCGCTCATCCTGTGCAACCCCTCCAACCCCACGGGCCACGTCTTTACCCGCGCTGAGCTGGAGTTCATTGCGAAGGTGGCCGACAAGTACGACCTCTGGGTCATCACGGACGAGGTCTACGAGCACATCGTCTACGCGCCGTACGAGCACGTGTACTTCGCGAGCCTGCCGGGCATGGCCGAGCGCACGATCAGCTGCAGTTCGCTCTCCAAGACGTACAGCATGACGGGCTGGCGCCTGGGCTATGCCATCGCATCGGCCGAGGTCATCGAGCGCATGCGCAAGGTGCACGACTTCCTGACCGTGGGTGCCGCGGCGCCGCTCATGGAGGCTGCGGTGGCCGGTCTCGAGCTGCCGCAGAGCTACTACGACGACCTGCGCGAGCTCTACACGCACAAGCGCGACCTGTTCTGCGAGGGGCTGCGCGAGCGCGGGCTCAAGTTCGTGGAGCCCGAGGGCGCGTACTACGTGATGGTCGACATCTCGGACTTTGGCTATGCGAGCGATGAGGAGTTCGCCGTCGACCTGGCCGCCAAGGTGGGCGTGGGCGCGGTGCCGGGCTCGTGCTTCTTCCATGCGCCCGAGAACCGCTTCGTGCGGTTCCACTTTGCCAAGAGCGACGAGGTGCTCACGGCGGCGCTGTCGAGGCTGGACGGCTGGCACGAGAAGATGGCGCGGGAGTAGGGGCGACTGGCGGCGCGGTCCCTCTGCCGGGCGTCTGGCGTGCCGTACCATGCCGTGTCTCGGGGGCGCCTCTCTGCGGCAATCGTTTTTGGGCGCTGACGGCCCGCCCCGTCGCCCTCCGAGGCGGCGCGGCGGGCCGTTTGCCCATCTCTGCGCCAGTTGTGGGTGCTGGAGAGAAAATAGTTTCCGTTATCTAGATTTTTCGGGCCGTTTTCGCGCACACGAGCCGTTATCAAGAATCGAACGATCAGGCTACATGCGGGTTTCCAGAGGGCCGTTCGGGGCCCACTCCGCAGGAGCCGCCGAAAATCTAGATAACGGAATAGTTTTGCTGAGGAGGGGCCGCGGGTGGCCCTCGCGCGGGGTCGCGACCGAGCTGGTTGCTGCAGAATGTGACAAATCATACGGAAGGAAGCGTGACATGGTGATTGTGGCGCCGGTGGCGGGCAGGGTGATTGCGATGGCCGACGTTCCGGACCCGGTCTTCGCCAGCGGCATGCTGGGGAAGGGCTGCGGCGTGTGGCCCAGCGGGTCGGTGGTGCGCGCGCCCGCGGCGGGCGTCGTGAGCGTCGCCATGAGCCATGCGGTTGCCATCTCGTGCGACGGCGGCGTCGAGCTGCTCGTGCACGTGGGCCTCGACACGGTCGAGATGGGCGGCGAGGGCTTCGAGCTCCTCGTGAGCCCGGGGGACCATATCATGGCTGGTCAGGAGCTTGTCCGTGTCAATCGGGACAAGATCGCCGCGGCGGGTCACCCAGACTGCGTGGTCGTGTCGGTGTCCAACTCGTCAGAGCTTGCGGGTGTGAGCCTCGTGTCCAAGCCGGGGTCGAGCGTCCGGGCGGGGCAGCCGCTGCTGAGCGTCTCGACCTAGCCACCCCGCCTGCTTCGATCCGCCGCTCCATCGTCCCCGCTTAACAAGCCGTTTACAAAAATGGGGGTTGCGCGGGCGTCGGGCGGCGCGTATGGTTAGCGGCAACGAACACGTTCGGGTCGACTCGCCCATGGCGAGGCCCGGCACATCGAGTTTTCGAGAGGAGCGCCAGAGATGAATCGCAACGCCTGCATGCTCAACAACTGGTGGTGGCGCGATTCGCAAGCGGTCGGTCGATCGTGAGTCTCTCGCGCCATATCTCTTACGCGACGAAAGGGCTCCCGGTTTGACCGGGGGCCCTTTTTGCGTGGACTGGCGCACCTCACGCGGCACGACGCGGATCGCGCGGTACAAGCGGGCGAAAGCCCAATGACGAACCAAGAGCCAAGACGACCGACTCGGCAAGGCAACAGATCAACGATTGAACATTCGGCCCCGAAGCTCGGGGCAGGAATCCGAAGGGAAGGCAGACCCACAATGTCTCAGACCACCACCCAGGCTCGCATCGTCAATACCACCGACCACGGCAAGCTCGACATCAAGGCGCTCGTGCTGCTCGCCGTGCTGCTCGCCGCCGGCTTCATTCTCAACTTCACCGTGGGCAAGGTCATCTCGAGCGCCACGGGCGGTGCCATCAGCCCGGAGTTCATCATCTCGGCCTTCTGCCTCACGATTCTCGTCGTGCGTCCCAACGTGCTGCAGGCGCTCGTCATCGGCCTCATCTCCGCGGCCGTGATCCAGATCACGACCACCTCGCCGCTCATCGACTTCGCCGCCGAGGGCGTCGCCGCGATGCTCATGGCCGCCATCGTGAAGGCCGGCATGCACGGCTCCGCCAAGAACCTCACGCCGGCGCTGGGCACGCTGGTCACCACCGTCGTCTCCGGTGTGATCTTCATGGTCATCAAGCTCGCCGTCATGGGCTTTGCGCCCGAGGTCGTGAGCGTGCTGCCCGCCGCCATGCTTCCCGTGATTGTTGCCACCGGCGTGTTCAACGCGGTGTTGGTGGGCGCGCTGTACATCCCCGTCAAGAAAGCGCTGAAGGTCACGGACTAGCGTCTCTGCCTGGGGCGTTGCAGCCTCACCGCACCGCCCGTCTCCCTGCTATGCTTTTATTACCTTCCCGGGCCGGCGGGCATCGCGGCCCGGGGCCAGCTATCTACGAAAGGCCGGCGACCAGCAATGACATCCAACCCCGAGAACGCTCGCAAGGTCACCTCGGATGCACGCGGCAACGCGCTCGTTGACGTCTCGTCGCTCATCCTCCTTGCGGTCCTTCTCGCGGCGGGGTTCGTGCTCAACCTCACGGTCGGAAACGCCCTCGCGCTCACGGGCATCAAGCCGCAGTTCATCATCGCGGCCTACGCCCTGGCGATCATCCTCACGGGAGCGGGGGTTGCGCAGGCCGCGGTCTTTGGCCTCGTTGCGGCGGCGGTGACGCAGCTCACCACGTCCATTCCCGGGCTCAACTTCGTGACCGACACGTTCTGTGCCGTCGCGATCTCGCTGCTGGTCCGGGTGCGCATCGAGGTGGCGGGCAGGTGCCTTTCCCCGTTCGTGGCAACGCTCGTCTCCGCTCTGGCCTGTGGCGTGCTCTTTGCCTGCCTGGGCACGCTGGTTACGGGCGCCGCGCTGCCGACGGCGCTCGCGAAGGGACCGGTCGTGGTCGGCTCCGCCGTCATTGATGCCGTGCTCGTACAGCTGTTGGTGGGGCCGCTGCGAAAGGTGAGGGGAGCGCGCGTCTGACGGATGCCGCGCCGGCTGGCCCCATACATATATGTATCTCTTTGCAACCAGGCCCTTTGAGTGCCTCGTGCTTGAATGGGGGCCACGGTTTTTGTCCGTGGCCCCGATGCTCTGCATGGCCCGTTTTTGAGGGCGATCGGGGTTCACTATCGCAATCTGCGACCAAAATAAAGCGTTGCCGCCCGGTAGACGGCTTGCGGGCGGGTTTGGCGGCGTCCGGACCTGGGGTGGCGAGGGTTCAGGCCGCGGTCCTGTCCCTGTTCGCGCTATCTTATGACCGGCGCCGCGCACGGTGCCACGCGTGGCGGCCACAGCCGTGACGTCCCCGCGTCCGGCCGTTCCGTGGGCGCCAAGGCCTGCATCCGACCAGGGTGCGCGCCGCGAGCGCACGGCACATCCGGCAGATGCGGTCGCACGAGTTTCGACCAGGAAGGTTCATCGTGTCTGATTCTGACGTGCGCCCGGCAGGCGCGCCCATCATCGAGCTCCAAAGCGTCTCATTTGCCTATGGCGACGCCGACGAGAACACCCCTCGCGCGCTCGACGACGTGTCCCTGACGGTGCGCCAGGGCGATTTCGTGGGCGTCATCGGCCCGTCCGGCGCGGGAAAGTCCACGCTGGCCAGCGTGATGAGCGGCGCCATCCCGCACCACTTCTCGGGTCAGCTCTTTGGCGCCACGCTCGTGGATGGCAAGGACACCTGCGACGTCACGCTCACCGACATCTCGCGCCTCGTGGGCAGCGTGCTGCAGGACATCGATACGCAGATGGTGGCGTCGGTGGTCGAGGACGAGATGCTCTTCGGCCTCGAGAACTTCGGCGTCCCGCACGACCAGATCGAGGCCCGCGTGGCCGAGACGCTCGAGACCGTTGGCATCGCCGACCTGCGCGAGCGCGAGATCGCGACCCTCTCGGGCGGCCAGAAACAGAAGGTTGCCATCGCGGCGATCCTGGCACTGCGCCCGCGCGTGCTCGTGCTCGACGAGCCCACGGCGGCGCTCGACCCGGCCTCGTCGCGCCTCGTGTTCGACACCCTGCGCCACATCAACGAGTCGCAGGGTGTGACCGTCGTTGTCATCGAGCAGAAGGTCGCGCTGCTGTCCGAGTACTGCAATCGCGTCGCGGTGCTCGACCACGGCCATCTCGCGATCGAGGGCACGCCGCACGAGGTCTTTGCGCGCGGCGACGAGCTGCGCCGCATTGGCGTCGACAGTCCGCGCGTGGCCCGCATCGCCAACAGCCTCGCGCAGAAGGGCCTCGTCGAGCCCGGCGACCCCTGCCTCAACGTTCCCGAGGCCGAGGCGCTTATCTCGGGCCTCGTGTCACCTTTCCTTCCGGATGATTTGTCACATTCCGGTGCGGTGGGGGAGAAGTCCATGGCTGTGACGGGCGGCGCTGCGGCGCCTGACTCCGCAGCGGCCGCCGACGCCGCGCCTGCGTCCGGCCGCGTCGCGCCCGAGAAGTCCCCCCATGCCCCCGCCCGCCCCAAGGCCGATGGCGCCAAGCCCGTCGTGACCTTCCGCGACGTCACCTTCGCCTACCCCGGCGGCGGCGCCTCCGTGCGAAACCTCGAGCTTATGGTCTATCCCGGCGAGCTCGTGGGCATCGTGGGCCAGAACGGCGCCGGCAAGACCACGCTCACCAAGCTGCTCAACGGTCTGCTCAAGCCCAGCAAGGGCGAGGTGTGCGTGGCCGGTCTCGGCACGCGCGAGGTCCCCACGAGCAAGATCGCGGCCCACTGCGCGACGCTCTTCCAGAACCCCGACCGCCAGCTCTGCCGCGATACGGTCCTCGACGAGGTGGCCTTTGGCCTCGAGCTGCAGGGCGTCCCCGCCGAGGAGGCCCGCGGCCGCGCCCGAGCCGTGGCCGAGCGCTTCGGCCTGTCGCTCGACGAGGCGCCCTTCTCGCTCTCGCGCGGCCAGCGCCAGATGGTGGCCCTGGCCAGTGTGGTCGTCATCGAGCCCGACGTCATCGTGCTCGACGAGCCCACGAGCGGCCTCGACTACCGCGAGTGCATGACCGTTATGCAGACGGTGGGCGAGATGGCCGAGAAGGGCTGCGCCGTCATCATGGTCTGCCACGACATGGAGGTCGTGAGCGACTTTGCCGAGCGCATCGTGGTCATGGCCAACGGCGAGATTCTCGACCGCGGCGACGCCCGCACGCTCTTCGCCGATGCCGACCTCATGCGGCGCGCCAGCGTGGCCCCGCCGCAGGTCATCGAGCTCTCGGGCGTGCTCGCGCGCGATGTGTCGCCGCGCTTTGCGGGCATCAGCGAGGTCTCCGACATCGTCGACGTCACCGAGGAGATGGTTCGTCGTGGTTAACGTCATTGACTTCGTTCCCGGCAAAACCCTGCTGCACAGGCTCAATCCGGTCACCAAGCTCGCCATCGCGGCGGCCATCATCATCGCGACGTTCCTCTCCGCCACGTACCCGATGCTCGTGGGGCTTCTCGCGCTGACGCTGATGCTGGGCGTGTACGCGGGCGTGTTCTCCCAGCTGGTCAAGCTGCTCAAGCTGCTCGTGCCGCTTGCGGTCATCATGCTGGTACTGCAGACGGCGTTCGTGCGCAACGGTATCTCGGTGTTTCTCTGGATGACCGACGAAGGCCTGGTCACGGGCTCGAAGGCGTGCCTGCGCCTGCTGGGCGTGGCGCTGCCGCTCATCCTCATGCTCATGGTGACCAAGCTTAACGACCTGGCCAACGCCTGCGTCGAGAAGCTCCACATCCCGTACCGCTACGCGTTCACGTTCACCACGGCGCTGCGGTTCGTGCCCGTGTTCTCGCAGGAGATGAACGCGATCATGGAGGCCCAGACGGCGCGCGGCGTGGAGTACGACACCAAGAACCCGCTCAAGAAGATGCAGCTCATGCTGCCTCTGTGCGTGCCGCTGCTGGTCTCGAGCGTGGGCAAGACCGACGCGACGGCCCTTGCTGCCGAGGAGCGCGGCTTCTACCTGCGCACGCGCGAGAGCAGCTTCAAGCGCTATCCGTTCGCGGGCATGGACTACGTGGTGCTCGTGCTCTGCGTGGCGCTGATTGCGGCGGGCGTGGCGTTTTAGGGGAGGACGCTGGCGGGCTGGTGTGGTGGCCGACTGTCGGCCGCCCGCGTACACCAGGCCCCGCCCTCTCTATCTAGAGTTTTGCGAAAGCCGGCACGGGATGAACGACGCTGTTTATCCCGTGCCGGCTTTTCCGGGTTGCCTTTGACGAGGGCGTAAGGTCGGCTGCTGGGTCGGTGCGGGATGATGTGGCACATGCAGCAGATCATTTCAAGATTTGGATGTGGTATTCGTACGCGTGTTCGTGTATACTTGGCTGTGATGTAATACCGTATTACGGAGAATGCCATGGACGCAATGGTGACGGCGCGCGTGCCGGTGGAGGTCAAGCGGCAAGGGGACGAGGCCCTGCGCAAGATGGGCTCGTCTGCGACAAGGCTGGTCAACGCTGCGTATGCCTATGTCATTGCGACGGGCCATTTGCCGGAGGCCAAGTCTGTCGAGACTGAGGGCGACGCCGGTCTTTCGGATTCCCAACGGGCCGAAATCCTCGCGTTCTTCGAGCGATCGAGCTCTCCTGCTCCGGAAGCCTTCTGGGAGGGTTTCACATCGTATGACGAGCTCTTCACCGAAGGGAGGGCGGCAGACTATGAGGCTCTTGGCTGACACCAACGTGCTGCTTGACTATTTGCTGCGGCGTCCTGGTTATGGCGAGGATATCCGGGACCTCTTTGTCATGGACTTCTGTGGTGATGCGGAGCTGTGGGCATCGGCCAAGTCGTTCGCTGACGTCTTCTATGTCGCGCGAAAGGCCATCGGCTCACGAGCGGCCCAAAAGAACATGCGGGCCCTTCTCGAGCACCTCCGCGTTGTGGCCATCGACGGCGATGACGAGCAAGCTGCGGCCGAGGCATGCTGGTCAGACTATGAGGACTGTCTGATTGCCCGTGCGGCTGAGAAGGTGAAGGCCAGCTACATCGTTACTCGTGACAAGGCCGGCTTCTCACGGGCAGATATTCTTGCCCTGGCGCCGCGGGAGCTGCTGGAGGAGGTGTCGAGCAAGACTGGCCATCACTATGCGGAGGTGACGTGGTAGATGCTGAGATGGTGTGGTGACGGAGTGCTTGGATGGCCGGACAATCGGGCGAACAAGTCCCGTGGAAACCTGATGGGGGAGCGTCCTGCGGCAGACCCCTCGCGTGCGAGCGTATTGGCCTCAGTTATACTGTAATTTCGAGCGCGTTTGGTGGGTTCGGGTGACGTCACACCTCGAACCTGGTCAGGGCCGGGAGGCAGCAGCCATAAGGGGCCTCTGACGGGCATCCGTTCCCACCAAGCGCGCTTGGCTTGCTCACACGACGTCCCTTGTCCGCAGCGCGCGGCCGAGGGACGTTTTGCTGAGTGGCCGAACCCTTGCCCGTGCTTAACGGCGTGCGGATTCCGTCTGCGGTGGCAGAGCGCGGGTAGCGCGCGCCTACAATCCGTACGGCGCCCGCGAGGGATGGCCTCGATGCGCTCGCCGAGCCGCATCGCGCCGGGCAGACAGGAAACCAATCGTGGCCGAGCGCCGCGGGAACGGACGGAACATGGGCTTCGTCAACTTCATCGTCGAGCTGCTGCACGACCCGCGCATGGCTATCGCCAGCTGGATTGCCGCCGGCCCGCTCATGGCCTATGGATGCGTCTTCCTCATCGTCTTCATCGAGACCGGCGTGGTGTTCTTCCCGTTCCTGCCCGGCGACTCGCTGCTGTTTGCCTCGGGCTTCTTCGCTCAGGGCGGTGGCTTCAACATCGTGGCGCTGCTGGCCACGGCGTGGTGCGCGGCCATCTTGGGCGACCAGTGCAACTTCATGATTGGCCACTTCTTCGGCCGCAAGATCATCGAGTCGGGCAAGGTCAAGGTCATGACGCCCGAGCGCATCGAGAAGAGCGAGAAGTTCCTCGAGAAGTGGGGCCATCTGGCCATCTTCCTCGGCCGATTCTTCCCGTTCATCCGCACGTTCGTACCGTTTATCGCGGGCATGGGCGGCATGCACTGGCGCAACTTCGTGGTCTTCAACGTGCTGGGCGGCATCACGTGGAGCACGCTGTTCACGCTGCTGGGCTACTTCTTTGGCGGCATTCCCTTCGTGCAGGACCACTTCGAGCTCCTCATCGTGGGCATCATCCTCGTGTCCGTGGTGCCGACGATTGTGGGCCTCGTGAAGAGCCGCCTCGCCAAGAAGAAGGGTCCGCAGAAGCGCGGTAAGCACATGGCGTAGCGCGGAGCGGCGGGCGGCCAGCGGGTTACGTGGTGGGCTCCGGGATCTCGGCGCGGTGGGTGGCCAGCTGCGTAGCCGGTGGCGTCTTGCACAGCGAGCGATGTCTTCCCATGCAACGAGCGCCATCACGCCAGACCGGCGAGTTACGCAACAATCTCCACCGCGTCAGACGGACAAGCGGCCACACCTCTCCAGCGAGCGGGGTAGCGTGTTTTACGCGTCTAAGCCTGCTTGGCCTTTCGCGTGCTAAAACCTACCGTTCGCGGCAATGCGAGTACTTGTGGGCACTAATTTGCGGACAGGCGGTCAATATAGACTGCGAAGCGCGCGTCCTCCTGAACGCTCGTCTCCCCTCCGGTCGTCGGGTAGTCAGTTTGGGCGCTTTGCAATGCAGTTCGTCCAACGGTTCGTCAGAGATTCTTCCAACCCCCCTGTTCTCTGGGAGGACGCGCGCCAACCTGGAAGCCCCCGAGCCACCAGCGCAGCTGGGATACGGTGCCATGAGTAGCCACAGGCTCGGTCAAACGCCCCGCGGGCAATCGTCCGCGGGGCGTTCCTTGTGCCGCCGCCTATGGATTTCTCAAGTCGTGGTCACGAACCCCGGTTTACTTGGTTCTCGAGGATTCGATCGGAGGCTCGCCGGGCGTGCGAGCCCCATTCATCGGGGTCTTTTCCTCTCTGGAGCGGGTGCCCCTGCGGAAATGCCGGCTGAAACCGGCTCCTGGCTTCTTTGGAGCGGGTTCGCCCCTCTCCAAATCCAAGTAAATCGCCCTTCGTGACCACGAGTCGCAGAATTGACGGCCGACATGCCTCACGGCGTTGGGGTGACTTCGCAATGGCCTGATTCTCGTGTCCGAATCTGCTCCCGCAATCGGCTGGCAGTCCGAAGGCGTCTTTCGTTGGCCGCGAACTGCTCCCTGAGCCCGTGTCCGGCGCCTCCCCTATACTTGGATGCACCAAATCGCCCGCCGGCCGCGGGCGTGCGCGTGGCGTCCGCGGCCGGCTCGCAGAGCATAGCCGGAGGCCTCATGGAGTCGCTGTATCGCAAGTACCGCCCGCAGACGTTCCAGGACGTCGTTGGCCAGAGCCACGTGGTCTCCACGCTCGAGCGCGCCGTCACCGAGGGCCGCGCGAGCCACGCCTACCTGTTCTGCGGCCCACGCGGCACCGGCAAGACCACCATGGCGCGCATCCTCGCCAAGGCGCTCGAGTGCGAGCAGGGCCCGGGACACCTCCCCGACGGCACGTGCGAGGAGTGCCGGCTCATCGCCGCCGGTGACCACCCCGACGTCTACGAGCTCGACGCGGCCAGCCGCACGGGCGTCGACAACGTGCGCGAGGAGATCATCAACCGCGTCGACTACGCGCCGGTGCGCGGCCGCTACAAGGTCTACATCATCGACGAGGTCCACATGCTGACCCCGGCGGCCTTCAACGCGCTGCTCAAGACCCTCGAGGAGCCGCCGGCGCACGTGGTGTTCATCATGTGCACCACCGACCCGCAGAAGATTCTCCCCACGATCCTGTCGCGCGTGCAGCGCTTCGACTTCCACGCCATCGGCAACGACGAGATGCACGCCCACCTGGCCGAGATTTGCGACAAGGAGGGCTTCTCGTACGAGGACGAGGCCCTTGACCTGGTGGTTCGCCACGCGCGCGGCGGCATGCGCGACGCCATCTCCACGCTGGAGCAGCTGAGCGTCTTTGGCGACGGCAAGGTCACGGCCGCGGCGGCGCGCGACCTTCTGGGCGAGGTCTCGGGCTCGCGCATGGCGGGCGTGTCCGAGGCACTGGCCTCGCGCGACGTGCCGGCGCTCTTTGCCGAGGTGGCGGGCATCGTCGATTCCGGCCGAGACCTGCTGCAGTTCACGCGCGAGCTGGCGGCGCGGGTACGCGACGCGTACGTGGTGTCCGTCGCGGGCGCGCGGCCCGGCGTGGTGGACACGACGCCCGACGAGGAGGCCGAGCTGGCGCGGGAGGCTGCCGCGTATGGTGGCCCGGACCGTCTGGCCCGCGTGCTCACGATTCTGGGCGACGCGGCAAGCGAGATGCGCACGGCGGTGAACCAGCGCCTCGTGCTGGAGATCGCGCTCACGAAGGCGGCCCGTCCCAAGAGCGACCTCACGCTCGAGGCCCTGGCCGAGAGGATCGAGGAGCTGGAGAACCGGCTGGCGAGCGGGGAGGGGGCTGTGGCTGCGCCGGCGAGTGCCGCTGCGCCGGTGGCCGCGCCTGCTCCGAGCCCGGATCCAGTGCCTGTTGCCGCGTCGTCTCCGAGCTTCGCGGCCACGTCCGCCCCGGCTCCGGTTTCGCTTCCGGTTCCCGCGCCCTCCCCCAAGAAAGAGCTGCACGGCGCGTCCGACCATGCGGCCCAAAAGCCCGAGGCGGGCGGACACGCTGCACAGATTCCCGAGAAGCCCCGCCCGGCGACCGACGATGCGGTGGCTCCGAAGCCGACGCCGGCCCCCATGCCCTCGCCAGCACCCGAGCCAAAGCCTGCGCCCGCTCCCAGTGCGACCGCCCCGGCGCCTGCGTCGGGTGCCTCCTCGCCCGCACCTGCTCCGGCTCCTGCGCCAGCTTCTGCTCCCGCCCCGACACCTGCGCCTGCACCCGCTCCGGCGTCCGCCGCGGTGGCAGACGGCAACCTGCATCGCACCTGGAAGTCGCTGGTAGATAGCCTGCTCAAGACCAATGCCTCGTGCGGCTCGCTGTTGCTCAATGCCACGGCGACGTCCGACGACGGCTCGGAGCTCACGGTGACGCTCCCCGGCGGCAGCTCCTTCACGCGTCGCATGCTCGAGCGCGCCGACGTCAAGGAGATCGTCGACGCCGCGGTGACGGCCGCCTTCGGTCCCCGCAAGGTGACATACGCCGAGCCCGGCTCGCCCGCGCACCAGGCCTCGGCGCCGGCGGCTCCCAAGCCAGCCCCGGCCCCGAAGCCAGCGGCGCCAGCTCTGGCTCCCGCGCCCGTTCCGCCTGCGCCGACCCCCGCTCCAGCTCCCGCGCCCATCCCGTCCACGCCAACCGTGCCTGCGCCGACCCCCGCACCGGTCTCCACTCCAGCTCCCGCATCCGGCCCCGCCCAAGCCACCGCGCCAGCTCCGACCCCAGCCCCCGTCTCCGTTCCGGCCTCCACAGTCCAGGCCCCGACCGACGACGAGCCGCCCTACGACGAGGTCCCCTACGACGACGCCGACGTCTACATCCCGGAGGACGAGACGCCCGACGACGGGCCCGCGACAAACGCCGCGCCGCCTGTGACGCCGCTCTCGTCCATGCCCGTGCCCGCCCGCGCCGCCTCGCTGCAGATCCCACCCGCGGCCCGCGCGCACGCCAAGGACACGGCCGCCGCGGCTCACGCGCTTTCGCCGGACACCACCCCGGCCCCGGTCAACGATGACGATGCGGCGGACGACGCCCCCGCCGACTCCGACCTCCTCGACAACCCCGACGAGCTCGCCTCGGCCCTCACGGACATCTTCGGCAAGTCCAAAGTCACCGTCGTCGACGACGACGGCAACCCCGTGACGTGAGCGCGCAGGCTGGCTTGCGGTCGTATGTGCCGGCTTAAGAAAACCAGAGTTGGAAAAGGGTGTTGACGCGGCTCCCCCAACTCCCGTTGATGGCCTTGTCCACTTTTCGAGGACTCACGTGGCCAGTTTTCGAGGAGCTGTCCGGTGGCGATCGCATGTCCGCGTGACCAGCCGTCCCAAGTGACGGCTTCGCCCAGAACCGCTAGAGTCTTGCTAGCGAACGAAGGCGCGCCCCGAGTCGCCGCCGGCACACCGTCAGGAGGACCCATGCCCCAGATGAACATGCAGCAGATGATGAAGCAGGCCCGCAAGATGCAGGAGCAGCTTGCGGCCGCGCAGGAGAAGCTCAAGGACGTCGAGGTCTCGGCCTCCACGGGTGGTGGCATGGTCAAGGTCGTCGCCACCGGCGAGCTCAAGCTCAAGTCCATCGAGATCTCGCCCGACGCCTGCGACCCCGAGGACGTGGAGCTGCTCCAGGACATGGTGCTGGCCGCCGTCAACGAGGCCCTCAACTCCGCCCAGGAGGCCGCGAGCTCCCAGATGAGCGCTGCGACCGGCCTTGGTGGCATGAACATCCCGGGTTTGTTCTAGCCCCATGACATATCAGCAGCTTGATGCCGGTGTCTCCGCGTTGGGGACGCCGGCTTCTTCGGGAGCATGGGGCGGGGGCGCGTCAGCTGGCTCCACCTCGCCGTCGACCTCGGACGCCCCGCACAACGACGGCCGGGCCCTCCGCCGCCTGCTCGACGAGCTGGGCCGCCTGCCGGGCATCGGTCCCAAGAGCGCCCAGCGTATCGCCTACCACATCCTCGGCGCGGACGCGGAGGAGGCCCGCCGCCTCGCCCAGGCCATCCTCGACGTGAAGCAGCAGGTCCACTTCTGCCCCGTCTGCTTCAGCTACGCCACGCGCGAGAAGTGCGACGTGTGCGAGGACCCCACCCGCGACCGCGGGCGCATCTGCGTGGTCTCCGAGCCGCGCGACGTCTCCGCCATCGAGCGCACGGGCGCCTACCGCGGCCTTTACCACGTGCTGGGCGGCGTCATCTCACCCATGGACAAGATTGGCCCCGAGCAGCTCCACGTCCGCGAGCTGCTCGCCCGCCTGGCTGACGGCGAGGTCACCGAGGTCATTCTGGCCACGAACCCCGACGTCGAGGGCGAGACCACGGCCACCTACCTCTCCCGCACGATCAAGCCGCTGGGCGTGCACGTCACGCGCCTTGCAAGTGGCCTTCCCGTTGGTGGAGACCTGGAGTATGCCGACGAGGTGACCCTCGGCAGGGCGATAGAGGCGCGCCGGGAGCTGTAGAATCGACGGGATTTGCGGCCTTGTTCGCGCAGCGCGCGTCGGACGCCGGCCGCTCGCACGGGCAGGCAAGGGAGAGCGAGTTCGATGGCAGCCAAGCGCTTCAAGCAGCAAGTTCCTGGGGAGAACCCATATCAGCCCAGCTCGGAGCCGCGTTCGGCCGCGGGCGCATCCCGCTCCGCCGCGCATCCGGCGACTCGCCCCGCCGCCTGGCCCTCCGCCGACGCGACCTCCGCGCCCCGCCGTGCCCAGCGCTTCGCCGACGCCTCGCGCGCCACGGCCTCGGCGCACAAGTTCCCGCGCCTGGGCGGCACGCACGACATTCGCCTCGCGTCGGGTGAGGTCCCCGTCACCTCGTCGGTGGGGGACGGGGCCGGCTCCTTCGCAACCGACGACGCCCCGCGCCCCATCGGCGTCGACCCGTCCGAGACCGGCTCGTTCAGCACGATTGATGCGCGCGCCGGCGCGGTCATTTCCGACCGCAAGACCGCCGCGCGCGCGGCAAAGGCGGCCCGCAAGGCCATGCCCGCCTCCGAGCGCAAGCGCGTGCGGTCGTTTCGCCGCCGCGGCGCCGATGGCTCGGGCGTCATGAGCAAGGCCTCGGCCCCCTCGCGCCCCATGGTCATCGGCATCGGGGTCACCGCGCTGGTGGTCATCATCCTGTTCGTGGCCCTCATCGGCAGCATCATCTCGCCGAGCAACACGGCCGGCACCGGCGCCGACAGCGCGGCCACGACATCCGAGAACGTCTCGACCGATCAGGGCGTGAGCCTCGGCGGCTACACCTACAGCGTCTCGCAGGGCTCGGACGGCGCCTGGTCGCTCATGCGGCAGTCCGGGGACAACTCCGACGGCTCGGCGGTGGCGATTGTCAGCCTGTCCGGCACGCCGGTCTCCGTGGCGCTGCACCAGGACACGCTGCTCGTGGCCGAAAACCTCTCCGACGGCACGTGGGACGTCATCAGCTACGTGGCGGCCGACGGCTCGACGGCGTCCCAGCTGCTTGGCAGCGACGGCAACCCCGTGACGGGCCAGGGCGAGCTCGCGTCGTCCGAGGTGGACGGCAGCAACCTGGTGCTCACGGACACGGCGGGCGCGAAGACGACCGTCCCGCTTGGGTAGGCACGGGCGACGTCCCTGTTGGCCGTGGCCACGCTAGCCATGGCCTTGCCCGCGCGGGCAAAACCTCGCCCAATCGGCCCGATAATCTTGTCAATTCATCCCGTCTACCGGCAGGTATGCCACCCAAGCAAAGAAATCCCAAAATTATTGAAATTGGGGCTAGACACGGAGAATCGAATTACTGTAATATAGCCCTCGCACCACGCACGGGGTATTAGCTCAGCTGGTTAGAGCGCTGGCCTGTCACGTCAGAGGTCGCGGGTTCGAGCCCCGCATATCCCGCCATGAATGCGCAGAGGGCTCCGGGAAACCGGGGCCCTTTTTGCTGCCGCTCCATCGAGCGAGGCGTAACGGCGGCATGCGTGCGTTCCCCAGAAGGCCGAAGCCCTTCGTGTTCGTGGGCTGCCATCTCGCGGCCGGATTCTTGAGGCGGCGCGCAACGCCAAGCAACACCAAGCGGTGTGCCAAATGCAGCCTTCGACGTCAAGCCGTGTTCTGTGGGCGTTGCACGACGGCAAACCCTGTTCCACGGGCGGTGCACGGCGCCAAGCGATGCTCCGCGGACGGCGCATGCGCCCCCGGGCGGCCTTCCCCGGCCCTCTGGGGCCTGCAAGACGTTGCCGCAAGCAATCTACGTTGCATTTGACAAAACGGGTCTTCGCACTTTTGAGTTGTGAACGATTATTTGCTCCATATTCGAGTCACTGCGAGTAGTCTATTTGGCGTTTGCCGCCGGAGGTCTCCAGCTGGCCCTTATAATTCGTTCACAACTCAAAAGTGCGAAGACGTGAATCCGAGATTTCCCGGTAGATTGCGTGCGGGCACCTGTCACGGCCGCGTCCCCTGTGCCAAACGAGACAAATGCAGGCACAGTTGGTACAATTGCCAGGCAAAGAATGTGCGGGCTAGCAAGCGCAATCGGCATCACGACCCGAGGTTTCACGCAAGGGGCCACCGGCACGCCGCAGCAAAGGCTGCGCCCGTGCCGCAGATGCGTCACGCACGTGCAGTGCGTCGACGCGGCGCCTGCGAAGCGGCCGGGGCGCGAAGCCGCCGCGCATGGCATCGAATTCCAGACGCGCGCAAACATCGATGGGGGACGCCACATGGCCGAGGACGAGCAAAAGACAGGCGGGAAGACCCCGATTGCCGTCTTCGACTACGATGGCACCATCATCGACGGCCAGTCCGGCTCGCTCTTTGGCACCTACCTGCTCTCGCACGGCCTCATCTCGATCCGCACCGGCCTGCGCCTCGTGTGGTGGGGCGCGCGCTATAAGCTGCACCTGCCCTATCGCCAGGACGAGGCCCGCGAGCTCATCTTCCACGACCTCGCACGCCTCGAGCGCAGCGAGACCCTCCGCATCATGTGCGACTTCCACGACGAGGTCCTGAAGCCCCTCTACCGCGCCGACGCCATGGCCGAGGTTCGCAGGCGCCACGACGAGGGCCTCGTCACGTTGCTCGTCTCGGCCACGTTCTACGAGATCGCGCACGTCGCGGCCGCCTACCTCGGCATGGATGGCGTCGCGGCCACCCACATGGAGCTCGATGCCAACGACCGCTTCACCGGGCGCGTCGAGGGCGAGGTCGTGGCCGGTCCCGGCAAGGTGCACGCCACGCACGCCTGGGCCGACGAGAACCTCGGCGCCGGAACCTGGCGCATCGCCTGCGCCTACGGCGACCACTTCACCGACGAACCCCTGCTCGAGCAGGCCGACGAGCCCTTTGCCGTCTGCCCAGGCGCCACGCTCGCGCACATGGCCAAGCGCCGCAAGTGGCCCGTGCTGGACTGGAACTAGGGAGCAACCATGGACGTCTCCAAGAAGACCGACTACGCCCTGCGCATGCTTGCCGCGCTCGTCCGCGACCCGTCGGGCGTCGTGTCGGTGCGCGCCGCCGCGCGCGACAACGGCGTGCCGTACTCGTTTGCCCGCTCCATCCAGCACGACCTCGTGTGCGCCGGTATGGTGGAGAGCCTACGCGGCGCCCGTGGCGGCATGCGCCTCTCCGTCGATCCCGAGAAGATCACGCTGCTCCAGGTGGTCGAGGCCATCCAGCGGCCGGTGTCGCTCTCGCCCTGCGCAACCAGCGGCCCCGACGGCGGCGCCTGCCCGCGTGCCCTGAGCTGCCGCTTCAACCCCATCTGGGCGGGCGCGCAGGAGCTTCTCAACAGCTATCTCTCGTCAGTGACCCTGGCCGACGTGGTGGCTGGGACGGCACAGCCCGTGGTGGAGGAGCGTTTCGTGCGCCCGGGCGGTTCGGGCCGCACGCCGTCGGTGCTGCTGGGCCAGGCGAGCGGCTTGGCGGCGACGCGGGCCGACTTGGCCGCGGCCGGAGCCAACGCCGACGACGAGCCACTGCCCGAGGGCTGCCCGCTTGCCGAGGCCGTCGATGTCGCCTGAGCTTGAGGCGTTTCGTACCCGCGTCTACCTGCGCGGGTACGAGCTCTACCGCGACCTGCCGTGGCGCGACACCCGCGATCCCTACGCCGTGTGGGTGTCCGAGGCGATGCTCCAGCAGACGCAAGTGGCGCGCGTCGACGGCAGGTGGCAGCGCTGGCTTGAGCGCTTTCCCACGGTGGAGGCGCTCGCGCACGCTGCGCCGGTCGATGTGCTCGACGAGTGGCAGGGGCTCGGCTACAACCGTCGTGCCCTCGCGCTGAGAAACGCCGCCGAGGTCGTGACGCGTGACCACGCCGGCACCATGCCAACCGACGAGGCCGAGCTCAGGGCGCTGCCTGGTATCGGTCCCGCCACGGCGGCGGGCATCCGCGCCTTCGCGTACGACCTGCCCGGCGTCTATCTCGAGACCAACGTGCGCGCGGTCTTCCTCCACGAGCTCTTTCCCGACGCCGAGGACGTGCCCGATTCCGCGCTACGCAGGCTCGTGGCTGAGGCATGTCCCGAGACGGCCGTGGACGTTGCCGGTGCCGACGTGCCGTGCACGCCTCGGAGCTGGTACTATGCGCTGCTCGACTACGGGTATCACCTCAAGCAGACGGTGCCCAACCCGTCGCGTCGCTCGCGCTCGAACGTGCGGCAGTCGCGCTTCGAGGGGTCGCATCGCCAGAAGCGCGCGGCCGCGGTGCGCCTCATGCTCGACGCCCACGCGGCGGGGGAGGCCGGCGTCACGCCGCAGGCCCTGGCTGCGGTGCTGAGCGAGTCGGAGGCCAAGGCCGGCCGCGGACCCGTCGACGAGGCCTATGCATCCAAGATCCTGGCCGAGCTCGCCTCCGAGGGCTTCTGCCACGAGACCGATGGTCTCTGGCGCGTGTAGCGCCCACCGGGACGCACTGCCCCCGGCTCCCCTCGTGTCGGCGAGCCAGCCTGCGTTTCCCCAGCGCCGGCCCCGTCAGGCCAGGCTAATAGATAGCCTTGTCTAACTGGATGTATTCTTCTTAATAAGACTTATTCCTATTTATTACCGTTCAATAATGGGTATGCTAGAGCCAGCCGAGCGAGAGGTTCGGCGGGGCGGGTGGTCGCGGGGAATCGGCCACCGCCGGAGAGCTGACCCAAGGAGGAACCACATGGCTGTTGATTTCAACGAGTCCCAGACCAAGAAGAACCTCGAGACCGCCTTTGCCGGCGAGTCGCAGGCTTCCATGAAGTACAGCTACTACGCCAAGGCCGCCAAGAAGGAGGGCTACGTCCAGATCTCCGACATCTTCACGGAGACCTCCGGCAACGAGCGCGAGCACGCCAAGCTCTGGTTCAAGTACCTCCACGACGGTGACGTGCCCGACACGCTGACCAACCTCAAGGACGCCGCCGCCGGTGAGCACTACGAGTGGACCGACATGTACAAGGGCTTCGCCGAGACCGCCGAGGCCGAGGGCTTCAAGGAGATCGCCGCCAAGTTCCGCGGCGTCGGTGCCATCGAGAAGGCCCACGAGGAGCGCTACAACAAGCTGGCCGAGCGCGTCGAGAAGGGCGAGGTCTTCGAGCGTCCGGGCGTCAAGGTCTGGAAGTGCCTCAACTGCGGTCACCTGCACGTTGGCGAGAAGGCCCCGAAGATCTGCCCGGTCTGCAAGCACCCGCAGTCCTACTTCGAGGAGCAGGTCGTCAACTACTAGCAGGTGGCTGGCGCTGCGGCGCTGTGCCACGGCTGTTCTCGAGCCTTGGGCCCGTCTCCATGTGGAGGCGGGCCTTTTTTGCGGTTCGATGCCCGGCTGCGGGCCTTTCGTGGCCGATTGCTGCTCCTCGAGAGGCTCTGGAGTGACTCGTGAGCGCTTCGAGAGCGACTCGTGCGAGATTTTTGCAGTTTGGCCCCTTCACCTCGAGTAGCTTGGAATTGGGCATTCGGCTGACCTGCAGTTTTGTGGCCCACGGGCGGCCCGGTAGGGGCGTTTACTCTGGCACAACGCCAAAAACTGCAATAATCGCGCACGACTCTGCGCGGGCAGGTTCGGCGACATGGACCGCTTCCTGGAGCGGGACTTCTTTGACGAGAACGACACGGCCTCGCTCGTGCTGCCCGACCGCGCGCTGAGCCTTGAGGCCGTTGCGGTGTGCCGGGCGGACGCCTGCGACACCGACATGTACGACACGCCGTTTGACCCCGAGGACATGGACCGCTTGGTCGCCCGCGCACACGAAACCGCCGTCTTCGAGCGCGCGGGCGCATATGGCGAGGGAGACCAGCTGATTGGCCTCTCTACCTGCTACTCAACGGGCGCCGACGTCCGCACCATGCTCATCTGCAAGGTCACGGGGGAGTCCGTCGGCTAGGGTGTGAGCCGGGCTTCTGCGCCGTGGCAGCCTGCGGTGTGCGAAGGCCCCGCGGGTCGGGTGCCCTGCCGTTTGCCGATGGACGCTTGCATTTATTCGAGCGAGCGCATCAGACGTCAAGAAAACCGCAGGTGAGACAAAAGGCCACACAGGGTTGGTGTCGAAAACAGCAGGTAGCACCCAATTGAATGCAAGCCGATAGGCTAATTTACTCGCAATATAAGTGCTGCTTAACGCCTTGTCCTTATGCTCCCTTCATACAAACGACCATCAAAGAAGAGCCCAATCGACGGCGAAACACTCCGTTTACCGACTCCTAATAAAAGGCCGGGTCCGTTTGGTCTCTATGGGGATAAAGTGGAGATGTCTTTCGGCCCCGACCGGAGCCCATATAGCCCCAGCTCCCCACCAGGAGCTGGATGCCCGCCGGCTTGAGGCCGCGTCGTGCCCGCCCAATGGCGGCGCTCGCGATGCCCGTCGGGGGAGATGTGGGCAAGGAAGGGGTGCTTGATGAGTCAGGCAAAGGCAGCAGGTACGAGCACGAGTTCGTCGAGGGCGGCAACAGCCAGGAAGCCGGGTGCCGAGAAGCTCGCTGGCGAGAGGCCCACCACGAAGGCGGCTGCGCCCGCGAAGGCTGCCGAGGCCGCGAAGGCCGTCAAGCCCGCGCCGGCCGCCAAGCCCGCAGCCAAGCCTGCAAAGCCCGCGCCGGCCGTCAAGCCCGCGCCGGCCGCCTCCCTCGCCATCACCCCGGACGACCTCTACCTCATGGCTGCCGGCACGTGGTACCGCAGCTACGACAAGATGGGTGCCCATCCCACCGCCGAGGGCGGCCAGGATGGCTACCGCTTCGCCGTCTGGGCCCCGGAGGTCCGCTCGGTCCACGTCGTGGGCGAGTTCAACGGCTGGGACACCAAGGCCAACCCGCTCACGCTCACGCCCACCGGTGGCGTCTGGTACGGCTTCGTCCCCGGCGTCCGCCCCGGCGAGCTCTACAAGTACCTGATCGAGACCCGCGACGGCAAGCTGCTCTACAAGGCCGACCCCTACGCCTTCTCCGCCGAGATGATCCCCGGCACCGCCTCGCGTACCACGGCCGAGCCCGCCTACGCCTGGGGCGACGACGTCTGGCTCAAGCACCGCCGCGAGACCGACCACATGCACCAGCCCCTCAACATCTACGAGGTGCACCTCGGCTCCTGGCGCCGCCACGGCGACGAGCCGCAGGGCGACCCGCGCCCGGACGGCACCTACCCCGGCCCCGGCGACCCCTTCCCCGCGCAGCGCGGCAGCTTCTACACCTACGACGACCTGGCCGCCGAGCTCGTGCCCTATGTCAAGAAGATGGGCTACACCCACATCGAGGTGCTGCCCGTCATGGAGCACCCCTTTGACGGCTCGTGGGGCTACCAGGTCACCGGTTACTACGCGCCCACCAGCCGCTATGGCACGCCCGAGGGCCTCATGCGCCTCGTCGACGCCTGCCACCAGGCCGGCATCGGCGTGATCCTCGACTGGGTGCCCGGCGGCTTCTGCGCCGACGAGCAGGGCCTCGCCACGTTCAACGGCAAGATGCTCTACGAGCGCGAGATCCACCCCAACTGGGGCACGCACAAGTTCGACTTCGCGCGCGGCGAGGTGCGCTCGTTCCTCGTCTCCAACGCCCTGTACTGGCTCGAGCGCTTCCACGCCGACGGCATCCGCATGGACGGCGTGTCCAGCATGCTCTACCTCAACTTCGGCGTGGACAACCCGGCCGACAAGAAGTTCAACGAGAAGGGCACGGAGGAGGACCTCGACGCGTCGGCGTTCATCCGCCAGGCCAACTCGGCGGTGGAGAAGTACTTCCCCGACGTCATGATGATGGCCGAGGAGTCCACCGCGTGGCCGCTCGTGACCTACCCGCCCGCGGACGGCGGCTTGGGCTTCCACTACAAGTGGGACATGGGCTGGATGAACGACACCCTGCACTACATGCAGACCGACTTCCCCTGGCGTCCGGGCAACCACGGCATGATCACGTTCTCGCTCATGTACGCGTTCAACGAGAACTTCATCCTGCCGCTCTCGCACGACGAGGTGGTTAACGGCAAGTGCTCGCTCATCACGCGCATGCCGGGCGACCAGTGGCGCCAGTTCGCGGGCCTGCGCACGCTCGCGCTCTACCAGCTCGCGCATCCGGGCGGGAAGCTCAACTTCATGGGCAACGAGCTGGGGCAGTATATCGAGTGGCGCTACTACGAGTCGGTGCAGTGGTTCCTGGCCGACCAGTTCGAGCCGCACCGCAAGCATCAGTACTTCTGCGAGGCGCTCAACAACTTCTACCTCAAGGAGCCGGCGCTGTGGCGCGAGGCCTACGAGTGGCGCGGGTTCGAGTGGCTCTCGGCGGACGACTCCGAGCACTCGATCGTGTCGTTCGTGCGCCGTGGCGACACGCCGGACGAGGAGCTCGTCGTCATCATCAACTTTGACGTGAACTTCCGTCCGAGCTGGCGCGTTGCGGTGCCCCAGGAAGGCGACTACGAGGAGGTCTTCAACTCCGACGCTACCGAGTTCGGCGGGTCCGGGCAGCTCAACCCCGGCGTCATCTCGAGCCGGCCGGAGAACTGCGACGGGCGCGACGACTCGGTCATCCTCAACGTGCCGCCGCTGGGAGGCACGATCCTTCGTCGCATGGGGCACTCGAGCTACGTGTCGCCCGAGGCGAAGGAGGAGGCCGAGAGGGGCGCAGCTGCCGAGAGGGCCAAGGCGTCGCGCGCGGCGAAGGCCCCGCGTGCCCGCTCGGGTCGCGCCACCGCCAAGCCCGCGCGTCCGGCAGCGAGGCCTGCGCCCGTGACGGCTGCTGCGCCCAAGGCCGAGAGGCCCGCGGCACCGGCCGAGGCCGCCAGGCCGGCCGCCGCCCCGAAGGCTAAGGTCGCCCCGGCTGCCGCCCCGAAGGCCACTGGGCCCGCCGCGTCCAAGGCTCCCAAGCCTGCCGCGCCCCAGGCCCCCGCTCCCGCCCCCGCCAAAAATGTGACAAATCATACGGAAGGAAATGTGACAGCGCGGGAGCCGGAGCCGGTGCACCCGCCCAAGCACATGCGCCACACGAGCTGCCGGGTGGAGGACCTCGCCAAGAAGCACGGCACCAAGGGCGCAAAGGGAACCAAGGGCGGCAAGTCCAAGAAGATAACTCGAGCTACGTCGCGGAAGGCGTAGCCAGCCCATAGCAAGCAGCCTGACCACACGCGGCCAAGCCGAACAACGCATCCAGAGGGGATTGCAAACATGGCAGAAAAGATCTTCAGCAGCCCGGAGGAATTTGCAGAGGAGTTCCGCGCCAAGCTACGCGCCGAGGCCGGCAAGGACCTCAAGGGCTGCAACAACGCGCAGCGCTACCATGCCCTCGCGCGCCTCATCGCGCAGAAGGCCAACGAGCAGTTCGCCCGCAGCGACTCGCAGAACAAGAAGGGCGAGCTCAAGAAGGTCTACTACTTCTCGCTCGAGTTCCTGATTGGCCCGCTGCTCGACAACTACCTGCTCAACTACGGCGTCCGCGACATCGTGGCCGAGGGCCTCGAGTCCATGGGCATCGACCTCGACGAGCTTGTCTCCGAGGAGCAGGACCCGGGCCTGGGCAACGGTGGCCTGGGCCGCCTCGCCGCGTGCTTCCTCGACTCCATGGCCGCCGAGGGCATCCTGGGCTTCGGCAACGGCATGCGCTACCAGTACGGCCTCTTCAAGCAGAAGATCGAGGGCGGCCGCCAGGTGGAGGTCACCGACAACTGGCTCGACAAGGGCTTCCCGTGGGAGACCAAGCATCCCGAGAGCGCCGTCTACGTGCGCTTCGGCGGCAACGTCGTGCGTCACGAGGGCGAGGGTGGCAAGTTCTGGTTCACCCAGGAGGGCGGCGAGCTCATCAAGGCCGTCCCGTACGACGTGCCCATCGTGGGCTATGAGGGCAAGACCATCAACCGCCTGCGCCTCTGGAGTGCCGAGCCGGGCGAGGAGGCCTTCGACCTCGAGGCCTTCAACGCCGGCGATTACGCCAAGGCGTCCAAGTTCCGCACCGACGCCGAGGCCATCTCCGAGATTCTCTACCCCAACGACGCCGGCGAGCACGGCCGCATCCTGCGCCTCAAGCAGGAGTACCTGTTCGTCTCCGCAGGCATCAACTCCATCATCCGCAACTTCAAGTACGACCATACGGGCGCCGACTGGAAGACCTTCCCCGACCTCGTCTCCATCCACACCAACGACACGCACCCGGCCATGTGCGGGCCCGAGCTCATGCGCGTGCTCGTCGACGAGGAGGGCCTGGACTGGGACACCGCGTGGGACATCACCACGCGCACCATCTCCTACACCAATCACACGGTGCTGCCCGAGGCGCTCGAGAAGTGGCCGATCGACACGTTCCGTCGCCTACTGCCGCGCCTCTACATGTACATCGATGAGATCAACCGCCGCTACATGGCCGACTTCCCGCGCACCTCTGACCACTGGCAGGACCAGCTGCGCAACACCGCCATCCTCTGGGACGGCCAGGTGCGCATGGCCAACCTGTCGGTCATCTGCAGCCACAGCGTCAACGGCGTGGCCGAGCTCCACACCGAGATTCTGAAGCGCGAGACCCTGCACGACTTCTACGCGCTCGCGCCCGAGAAGTTCAACAACAAGACCAACGGCATCTCGCCCCGCCGCTTCCTCGGCAACTCCAACCCCACGCTCTCCAAGCTCATCACCGACAAGATCGGCGACGGCTGGCTCAAGGACGCGAGCGAGCTCAAGAAGCTCGAGGCCTTCTACGACGACGGCGAGTTCCTCGACGCGCTCTCCAAGAGCAAGCGCGCCAACAAGGTGCGCCTCGCCAACTACGTCAACAAGACCCTCGGCCTGGAGATCGACCCGGACACGGTCTATGACGTGCAGGTGAAGCGCTTCCACGCCTACAAGCGCCAGCTGCTCAACGTCTTCAAGATCATGCACGTCTACAACCGCATGCTCGAGGACCCGAGCTACCGTCCGCGCAAGACCACGTTCTTCTTCGCCGGCAAGGCGGCGAGCGCCTACACCTTCGCCAAGGAGGTCATCCGCCTCGTCAACTCCGTGGCCGACGTCATCAACAATGACGAGCGCGTGAACGACTACATCAAGGTCGTCTTCGTGCCCAACTTCGCGGTTTCCAACGCCGAGCTCATCTACCCGGCGGCCGACATCTCCGAGCAGATCTCGACGGCCGGCAAGGAGGCCTCGGGCACCTCGAACATGAAGCTCATGATGAACGGTGCCATCACGCTGGGCACCCTCGACGGCGCCAACATCGAGATCGCCGAGCTTGCAGGTGCCGAGAACGAGAAGATCTTCGGCATGAAGGTCGAGGAGGTCGAGGCGCTCAAGGCCAGCGGCAAGTACTTTGCCTGGGACGTCGCCAACGCCGACCCCGAGGGCGCGGGCCGCTGCGTGGCCCAGCTCACCGATGGCACCTTCGCGCGCCTGTCCGGCGACTTCCAGCAGATCCACGACGAGCTCATGGGCAACAACGACTACGACCTCGTGCTCGCCGACTTCAAGAGCTACGTCCAGGCCTGGGAGGAGCTCGTCGCCGAGTACGACGACCAGCGCTCCTGGCAGAACAAGGCGCTGCACAACATCGCGAACTCTGGCCACTTCTCCAGCGACCGCACCATCCGCGAGTACGCCCGCGACATCTGGGGCCTCGACGACTAGCTAGCGACTAGACGCGTCGCGCGAAGGGCGCCGCCGGAGCTTGGCGGCGGCGCCCCGGGCGCAGGCGCGAAGGCGGAAGGGGAGACACCCCTTCCGCCGCTCCCGGCGGGATGGGAGACCATCTCGGCAGGAGCGGCGAATCAAAACGGCAACGAAGCCCCGGGTGCGCCCGGGGCAAGCGGCAAAGGGTCAGCGAAGGAACAGGGAAGGATTCGAGAAGGGGGAACCATGAGCAGCAAAGAGTGCATCGCGATGCTCCTTGCCGGCGGACAGGGAAGCAGGCTCCAGGCGCTCACGCGCAACATCGCCAAGCCTGCCGTCTCGTTCGGGGGCAAGTACCGCATCATCGACTTCGCGCTGTCCAACTGCATGAACTCGGAGATCGACACGGTGGGCGTGCTGACGCAGTACCGCCCCTACCTGCTGCATTCCTACATCGGAACCGGCGAGGCCTGGAACCTCGACGAGCGTGACGGCGGCGTGTCGATCCTGCCGCCCTACGCCACCGAGACGGGCGGCAACTGGTATGCCGGCACGGCCGACGCCATCTACCAGAACATCGGCTACATCGAGAGCTACAGCCCCAAGTACGTCGTGATTCTCTCGGGCGACCACCTCTATCGCATGGACTACGCCAAGATGGTCGAGAGCCACAAGGCCAACAACGCCGACCTCACCATCTCGGTCATGCCGGTCGAGTGGGCAGAGGCCAGCCGCTTTGGCATCATCACCAAGAACAACGACGACTCGGTGGCCAAGTTCACCGAGAAGCCCAAGCAGCCGGACTCCAACCTCGCCTCCATGGGCATCTACGTGTTCAGCACCGACGTGCTGCTCAAGGCCCTCAAGGAGGACGCGCTCGACCAGACGAGCGACCACGACTTCGGCAAGAACATCATCCCGAAGCTCCTCGAGGAGAAGAAGCGCATCTACTGCTACGAGTTCCACGGCTTCTGGCGCGACGTCGGCACCATCGCGAGCTACCACGAGACGTCGATGGATCTGCTTGGCGACAACCCCGAGTTCGACCTGTTTGCCAAGGACTTCCCGATCATGACGAACGCCCCGGTGCGCCCGCCGCACTACATCGGGCCCGACGCGCACGTGGAGGACTGCATCATCGCCAACGGCTGCCACGTCTACGGCACTGTGCGCCACTCCATCCTCTCGACCGACGCCCGCGTGGGCGCGCGCGCCATCGTGGAGGACTCCGTGCTGCTTCCGGGTGCCATCGTGAAGGACGGGGCGCACGTGGTGCGCGCCATCCTGGGCGAGCGCTCCGTCGTGGAGGCCGGCGTTGAGCTGGGCAGCGTTGACGTGACCAAGGACACCGCAGTCATCGGCGACGAGGTCGTCGTGGGAAAGGGGGAGGAGTAGGGCCATGCTGAGCGCAATCGGACTGATCACCACCAACTACTCCATCAAGAATCCGAGCGTCCTCTCGAAGCACCGTCCCGTGGCCTCCGTGCCGTTCATGGGCCGCTACCGCCTCATCGACTTCCCGCTGTCGAACATGGTGAACGCCGGCATCAAGACCGTGGGCGTCATCATGCCGTTCAACTACCGCTCGATCATGGACCACCTGCACACGGGCAAGGACTGGGGCCTCGACCGCAAGCTGGGCGGCCTCTTCCTCATGCCGGGCTCTGCCTTCGGCACGAGCCGCAAGGGCCCGCGCTTCCTGCTGCGCGACCTCATCTCCAACCGCGTGTTCCTCGAGCGTGATACCGCGTCCAACGTGGTGGTCTCGGCGTCCAACGTCATCTACAACTACGACTACCGCGACCTCGTGAAGGCGCACGTCGAGAGCGGTGCCGACATCACGCTGCTCACCAAGACCTACTCCTGCGAGGCCGAGGACGTCACGAGCGTCTACACCGAGGACGGCCGCGCGCGCGGCTTCACCTACGGCACGCACTTCGGCGACGAGGGCTTCCTCGACTGCTTCGTGGTGAGCCGCACCAAGCTGCTCGACCTGCTCGAGCGCTACGCCAACGTGGACTACCTCGACCTGTTCGAGGCCATCGAGGCCGACCTGGGGCAGATCGACGTGCGCGCCAAGCGCGTCGACATGTATACGGGCACCGTCTTCGACGCGCGTACCTACTACAAGCGCAGCCGGGAGATGCTCAACCCCGACGTCATCGCCGACCTGTTCAACCCCAAGCGCACGATCAAGACCAAGTCGCACGACAACCCGCCCACCAAGTACGAGCGCGGCTCCCGCGTCACCAACTCGATCGTGTCGGGCGGCTGCCGCGTCGCCGGCTCCGTGGCCGACTCGATCCTGTCGCGCAGCGTCACGGTGGAGCCGGGCGCGTCGGTGCGCGGCTGCGTGATCCTCACGCATTGCACCATCTGTCGCGGCGCCCGCGTGGAGAACGCGATCATCGACCGTGACAACGTCATCACCGCCGGCGTCGAGCTGCGCGGTACCCCCGACAGCGTTCTCGTGAAGGAGAAGGGTGGTCTTTCCTAATGACCGGCCGAACGAGAAGAAAGCTCAAGGTGGTCTTCTGCGCCTCCGAGGCCGCGCCCTTCGTCAAGACGGGCGGCCTCGGCGACGTGGCGGGGTCGCTGCCCCATGAGCTGCGTCGCTGCGGCGCCAAGGTGTGCGTGGTGCTGCCCAAGTACCGCCGCATCCCCGCCGAGTACCGCGATGCCATGCGTCACGTGTCCGACTTCTGGATGAACCTGGGGTGGCGCAACGTCTGGTGCGGCGTCGACCACCTCAAGTGGCACAACATCGACTACTACTTCATCGACAACGAGGACTACTTCGGGCGCGATACCATCTACGGCGACTTCGACGACGGCGAGCGCTTCGCGTTCTTCTCCAAGGCCATCACCGAGTGCCTGGGCCGCGTGCCCGAGCTCGGCGGTGCCGACATCCTGCACTGCAATGACTGGCAGACGGCCCTCTCCTGCGTGTTCCTGCGCGAGTTCTACAAAGGTCTGCCGGGCTATGACAACGTGAAGACCGTCTTCTCGATCCACAACGTCAAGTTCCAGGGCCAGTTTGGTGACGAGGTCCTCTCCGACATCTGCGGCCTGGCGGAGACCCCGGCCGCCGGACAGATGTACGTGGGCCCCAAGACCATCAACTTCATGAAGGGCGCGCTGCTCTACGCGGACACCATCACCACGGTGAGCCCCACCTACGCCGAGGAGCTCAAGATGCCGTTCTACGGCGAGGGCCTCGACGAGATTTTCCGCGAGCGCGCCTGGAAGCTGCACGGTATCCTGAACGGTATCGACACGCAGGAGTACGACCCCAAGACCGACTCGGGCATCGCGGCCAACTTCTCGGCCGAGGACCTGGCCGGTAAGGCCGCGTGCAAGGCGGCGCTCCAGCGCGAGCTGGGGCTCGTCGAGGACCCCACGCGTCCGCTCTGCGTCATGGTGAGCCGCCTCACCAAGCAGAAGGGCCTCGACCTTCTGCAGTACGCGCTCTCCAAGCTGCTCGACCGCACCGTGCAGGTGGCGGTGCTGGGCACGGGAGACCCGCAGTACGAGGACTCCATGCGCTACTTCGACTGGAAGTACAAGGGCCATATGGTGTCCCGCATCGACTTCGACTCAGCGCTCTCGCACCGCATGTACGCCGGCGCGGACATCTTCCTCATGCCGAGCCAGTTCGAGCCGTGCGGCCTCTCGCAGATGATCGCCATGCGCTACGGCGCGCTTCCCGTGGTGCGCGAGACGGGCGGCCTCAAGGACTCGGTGGTCCCGTTCAACAAGTTCACCGGCGAGGGGACGGGCTTCTCGTTCACGAACTTCAACGGTGACGAGTTTGCGAACGCCGTGCTAGACGCGTGTGAGGTATTCTGGACAGACAGGGGAGCTTGGGAGGGGCTCATGCGCAACGCCATGGAAGCCGACTTTGGCTGGAGGCGTGCCGCAAACCAGTACCTCGATGCCTACCACGAGCTTCATCCCGAGGTCATTCCCTACAACAAGAAGCGGAGCCGGTAGCCGGCACCTCCCCTGGAGCCTCGGGAGAGGCTGGGACTCTAGGGGAAGGTAGGGATTATGTGGGCATATCATGACAGCCGCAACGGGCTGTACCGCTCTCCATTCGGGGCGGTTCCCGTGGGCGGAAGCGTACGGCTACGGCTCGACGTGGGCGGTGCTACGGGCGCCACGGTCTCTGTGCGCACGTGGATCGATGGCGTGGGCGAGGGCTTCGTGCCCATGATGGGCGAGCAGGTGGGTGACTGCGTGCGCTTCTCGGCCACGCTGCCGTGCGAGTCCGCTGCCATCGTGTGGTACACGTTCGTGATCGAGCGCGCCGATGGCAAGGTGGTGCGCTACGGCGCCAAGGAGGGGCGGACCGGCGGCGAGGGCACCCTCTGCGACTGGCAGCCGCCCTCGTTTCAGCTCACGGTCTACAAGCCGCGCGCCGTCAAGCCCGAGTGGTTCACGCGCGGCATCGTCTACCAGATCTTCCCGGACCGCTACCGCAGGGGCCCGGGCTGGCGCGAGCTCACCCGCAAGGCCATGGACTACCACACCGGCGACTCCGACGACGGCATCCCCGGACCGCAGCGCCGCGTGGTGAGCCGTTGGGACACCGAGCCCGCCTACGACCGCGACCAGAGCGGTCGCATCGGGGTGTGGGACTTCTACGGCGGCACGCTCTCCGGCATCCAGGAGAAGCTGCGCCACATCGCCGACATGGGCATCACCACCATCTACCTCAACCCCATCTTCGAGGCGCGCAGCAACCACCGCTACGACACGGCCGACTTCCTGTGCATCGACCACATGCTGGGCCAGACCGAGGACTTCGCGGCGCTGTGCCGCGAGGCCGAGAAGTATGGCATCTCCGTCGTGCTCGACGGCGTGTTCAACCACGTGGGCGCCGACTCGCGCCCGTTCAACCGCTACAACACCTACGAGGAGCCGGGTGCCTGGCAGGCGCACAAGGCCGGCGTGGAGGCCGCACGCGAGGCCGGCTCGGCAGATCCCGTGGCAGACGCTGCGGCGGGCGCCGAGGGTCCCGCGGCCGATGCCGCGCACGCCGCCGAGCGCGCGTGCTCGCCGTTTGCCACCTGGTTCAACTTCAAGCCCGACGGCACCTACGACTGCTGGTGGGGCGTGGACGACTTGCCGGCCGTGGTTGAGTCCGGCGAGGGCTGGCGCGACTTCATCGCCGGCAAGGCGGGCGTGGTGCGTCACTGGCTGGCTGCGGGTGCGCGCGGCTGGCGCCTCGACGTGGCCGACGAGCTCTCCGACGAGTTCATCGCGCAAATCAAGAGCGCGGCCGTGGCCGAGCGCGACGACGCGCTCGTGCTGGGCGAGGTTTGGGAGGACGCCTCCAACAAGGTGAGCTACGGCAAGCTGCGTCGCTACCTGCTGGGCGACGAGCTCGACAGCGCCATGAACTACCCGTTCCGCACGGCGGTGCTCGACTTCCTGCTGGGCAAGACGAGCGCGCCCGACGCGGCCGAGAGCCTCATGTCCATCGCCGAGAACTACCCGCCCGAGGCCATGGCGGCCGCGCTCAACCTGCTCTCGAGCCATGACCGTCCGCGCCTCATGAGCGTGCTGGGCGACGCGCTCGACCACCCCGAGGGCCAGCCCTGGCCCGACGACTTCCCCGGTCGCCTCAGCCGCGGCGAGCGCAACATGGCCAAGGGTCGCTTCTGGCTGGCCGTGCTGCTCCAGATGACCTACGAGGGCGTGCCGAGCATCTACTACGGCGACGAGGTGGGCATGGAGGGCCTGTCTGACCCGTACACCCGCGGCCCCTTCCCCTGGGGCGAGGGCGGGCACGCCGGCGGCGACCGCGACTGCCGCACCATGTACCGCAACGTCATCCAGCTGCGCCAGGCCGTGCCCGTGCTCACCACGGGGTCGGTGCGCCCCATCTCGTGCGGCGACGACGTGCTGGGCTGGTGGCGCCTGCCTGAGGGCGCCGAGTTGGCCGACGGCGCCGTGGGTGCGGCGCTGCCGGGCGCGTCGGGCAAGCGGGCGGTGCCGGGCCCGAGTGCGTGCGTAGTCGTGAACCGCAACCTCCGCGAGAGCCGAAACGTTTCCATCTCCAGCCGCGGCACCAAGGCCACCGAGGTCATCAGCGGCACCGAGCTGCGCCGCGACGGCGACTCCGTGTCGCTCACGCTGGGGCCGCTCGGCAGTGCCCTCGTGCTGTTCGACGAGGCCGAGCGCCTCTCCAAGCCGATGGACCCGGGCGCGGGCGTGGTGTGCCACATCACGAGCGTGCCCAACGGCGGCAAGCCCGGCACGCTGGGGACGCCGGCGCGCGCGTTCGTTGACTACCTGGCCGGCGCGGGCCAGCGCTACTGGCAGATCCTGCCGGTGAACCCCACCGACGGCTATGGCTCACCGTACGCGGGCTCGTCGGTGTTCGCGGGCAACGAGCGGCTGCTGGAGCTAGACAAGGACGAGCTGCGTGAGGCATTCGAGGAGTTCGAGCCCGACGCCGACTTCCGCGACTTCTGCGTCGCCAACGTGGCGTGGCTCGACCCGTACGCGTGCTTCGTGGCCATCGGTGAGGTTACGGGCAACGACCACTGGCAGGAGTGGCCCGAGGAGTGGCGCACCTACGGCATCGGGCTCTCGACCGACAAGCGGCTGGCCAGGCGCGTGGAGTTCCACAAGTTCGCGCAGTGGGAGTTCGAGCGCGAGTGGGCCGACCTGCACCGCTATGCGGGCGAGCATGGCGTGCAGATCATCGGTGACATCCCGATGTACCCATCGTGCTCCTCGGCAGACGTCTGGGCCGACCCGAGCCAATTCTGCGTGAGCGCGGCCGGGCGCGTGGAGATGCAGGCGGGTACGCCGCCCGACGAGTTCGCGGCGTCGGGCCAGCTCTGGGGCAACCCGTGCTACCGCTGGGAGGCCATGCGCGAGGACGGCTACTCGTGGTGGATGCGGCGCCTGGCGCGCACGTTCTCGCTCTACGACGTGGTGCGCCTCGACCACTTCCTGGGCTTCCAGAACTTCTACGGCGTGCCGCGCGGCTCCACGGCGGCCGGCGGTCACTGGCATGCGGGGCCGGGCATCGACCTGTTCCGTCGCGCGTACGAGCTGTTTGGGCCGCTGCCAATCCTGGCGGAGGACCTCGGCAGCATCACGCCGGCCACGCGCGCGCTGCTCGCGCAGGTGGGTTGCCCGGGCATGGACGTGCTGCTGTTCTCCGACAGCGACCCGCGCGACGGCTGGGTGCCCAAGTCCGACCGCGTGGCGTACACGTCGACGCACGACACCTCGACGTTGGCCGGCTGGTGCGCGAACCGCTACGGCTTTGCCGCCGACGACGCGCGGTCCTTGGCCGAGCACCTCATGGAGGAGGCGTACGACAGCAAGGCGAAGGTCGTGATGTGCACGCTGCAGGACGCCATGTGCCTGGGCGACGAGGCCCGCATGAACGTGCCGGGCGTGGCCGGCGGCAACTGGCGCTGGCACGCCGATGCCGACGAGCTGGCTCGGAGCCAGGCCTGGCTGCGTCAGCTCACCGAGCAGAGCGGCCGCCTCGTCTAGCTCGCCTGTCACATTTCCTTCCGGATGATTTGTCACATTTTGGGGCGTCGCGGTTGGCGGCGCCCCTTTCTTGTGCGTTGGGGTCGTCAGTGGCGATTCGTGCGGTCCGATCGTCCGTCCGCCGTGCCCGACCCGCCCGCGCGGTGCCCGACCCACCTGCCAGCTCGTCTCGCCCGCACGGCTCCCATTGCCGGCCTGCTCGCCCGGCGGCTGCCCCGGCAACCCTCGCCCGCCGCCCACAGAACGTGCAAAATGACCAGTTGATGCCCTCTCGCAGGGGGAACAACTGACCATTTTGCACACTATGTGAGAGAGACACGCCGTCGCGGCTAGCCCGGGCGGCTTGCCGCGACAGCCGGGCGGCCCACCGCTGCGGCTCGGCGGCCAGGCGACCTACCGTGGCGGCCGAGCCGGCCACGTCACCCCGTCGAGGCGCCTACTCGCGCCCGGCGCCGCCCCTGCCGCGGCCGTTGCGCAGGCAGCAGGCGACGGCGTACATGTTGAGGGCCACCAGCGCTGCGACGACGATAACGTGCTCGATTGCCATGCCCGACACCTCCGAGGCTCGCGGTCCCCGAGGGGCGAGCGCCGATGCCGAGTCTGCCTCGCCTCTCCGTGTGACCAGCAGTATAGGGCGCGCCCCCGCGCCCGCGCCCCACAACGTGCGAAACCGTGTTCACGCGTCGGGCGAGAAGGGCGTGCGGGACGAGAGGGGGCACCAACGAGGGCCTCTCATCCGGCCTTGAACCACCGTGTTCGTACGTCCAGCGGTCGATATCAACCCCCAAACGGCGAATCGCATGCCGCCCAAAGCGCTCCCGACCCGTACGCCCCGCAAAGACGAGAAAACGATTTCTCATATGACACCGCAGGTAGGAGTGGGCATATGTGCATCACCCGAGAAGCCGAGGCCACCTTTGGACGTCTGCTTGCGCAGTACAAGGTCGTTTTGGTCACGGGTTCGCGTCAGGCGGGCAAGTCGACGATGATCAGGCACTGCCTGGGCGAGACATGCGGCTATGTCACGCTTAACGACCCCATTGCCCTCTACAGGCTTCGCGCGACCAGGCTCTTTTCTTCCAGGACCACCCACTGCCCCTCGTGATTGACGAGGTCCAATATGCCCCAGAGCCCTACTGCTTCCTCGTGGCGACGGCTGCTAGGACGGGCCAGCCCCTCAACATGTCTGACATCGCAAACGACGCCGACGCGGACGCGAAGACGGTCTCCCGATTGCCTCGTTGCTCGAGGCCTCGGGAATCGTCTTGAGACCGCAACCCTATTTCACCAACGCGTCGAAGCGCGTCTCCAAGACCCCCAAGCTCCACTTCATGGACACGGGCCTCACGGCACACCTGCTGGGGTGGATCACCCCGGACGTCCAAGCGCGCGGCGCCATGGCCGGCGCCCTGTTCGAGTCCTACGTGGTGGGCGAGGTTGCCCGCACGCGCATGAACGCCGGCCGGGGCGCGGACGGCCTCTACTATTATCGCGACACGAGAAAACGCGAGATAGACCTGCTCATCGTTGAGGGGCGGGTGGTGCATCCGGTCGAGGTGAAGGCCGGCGCGAATCCCGGTCGGGACGACATCGGGAGCTTCTTGGCCCTCAATGCGCTCAAGGGCGTCGAGGTGGGAGATGGCGCGGTCGTGTGTCGCGCGCCCAGGGTCTACGCGATAGGCGAGCGCGTGAAGGCCGTGCCCATCTGGGCCCTCTGACGGCAGGGGACGGAGAGGAGGCCTCTGGCGGGCGTCACGCGGCGCTCGACCGGCGACTGCTTGGGGGCGTTCGACCGGCGGCCGCCATTTGCCACCTGCAGAATGTGCAAAATGGTCAGTTGATACCTCCTTGCAGGGGGAACAACTGATCATTTTGCACGTTATCTGGAAGAGGCGCCCCGCGCGGAAGGGGCACCCCCGAGCAGAAGAGATGTCCCGCGCGGAAGGGACGCCCCCGCGCGGCGTGGCGGCCAACGCGGCAATCCCCGCACCCCGCGCCGTCCGGCGGCACGGCTACAATGGTTGCCACGTTGCGCGTCGACGCCCGCTGGCCGGGCGCCGACCGCTTTTGCATGTCCGCCGGGCGCGGCGCGGGCTCCCCGGGGCCCGCCTGCCCGCCAGCGCCCGGCCAAAGCAAGGAGAGGCCCCGCCCATGCTCATCAACCGCGTGTCCCGCCAGCTGCTCGCCGTCCCCGAGCTCGAGCCCGCCGTCCGGGGCCTCAGGGCCGGCAGCGATGTCACGCTCGCCGTGTCCCAGAGCGCCCGCCCGCTCGTGCTCGCGAGCGTCTGGGCGGCCAACCCGCGCCCCTGCCTCTTCGTGGTCTCGGGCGAGGAGGCCGCAGGTCGCGCGGCCAAGGCGCTGCAGGCGTGGCTCGGCATGGACGTGGTCTGCCGCTACCCCGACCGTCCCGACCTCCCTTGGAAGTCCGACGCCCCCGACGACGCCCTCATCGGCGTGCGCTGCGAGGCCATCGGTCGCCTCGCCGCGGGCGAGCCCTGCGTCGTGGTCGCGAGTGCCCGGTCGCTGCTGCGCCGCGTGCCGCCCAAGGGCTCGGGCTACTGGCAGAGCTCCACGTTCACCGTGGGCGAGGAGGTCCCCTTCGAGGACGTGGGGTCCCTGCTCGTGGGCCTGGGCTATGCCGACCCCGGCGAGCTTGACGGCCCGGGAACCTTCCACATCCACGGCGACTCGGTCGACATCCACCCCGCGCAGGCTTCCACGCCCGTGCGCGTCGAGTTCTTCGGCGACGAGATCGACCGCGTGCGCCGCATGGTGGCCTCGACCGGCCAGACCATCGGCGACCTGCACTCGGTCACCGTGCGTCCCTGCCGCGAGCTCGCCCTCACCGACGAGACGGTGGCCCGTGCGCGCAAGGCCCTCTGGACGATGGCCCAGTCCGACACCAAGCTGGCCGCCGACCTCGAGCTCATCGAGGCGCGCAGCCCCGAGCCCTCCCTCGAGCGCTACCTACCCGCGCTCTACGGCAAGACCGCCAGCCCGCTCGAGCACGTCTCGCGCGAGACGCTCATGTGCTTCGCCGAGCCCCGCGCCCTCTTCGATGACTGCACCCGCGCGGCCGACGACCTTGCCCAGCTGGCCAGAAACGCCGGCGAGTCGCTCGACGGCCTCTTCACCATGCCTCGCGACCTGGACTTTGGCACCCAGCAGCGCCTCTCGTTTGCAAGCATGCTGCGCGCGGGCGCCCAGGTCACGGCCGAGCTGCCCGTGCGCCAGCCCGGCATCGCCGGCGGCGACACGCGCCTCTTGGGCCGCGTGCGCCAGCTGCTGAACGACCACGTCACGGTGCTCTTCTCCGTGCCCGACCGCCAGGCTCGCGAACAGCTCGAGCTCAACTTCGGCGACGAGTCCGTGCCGTTCGAGGAGTCGCTCGGCACCTCGGCCGAGAACCGCGTGCCGCTCGGCGACCCTCACGCCAACGAGCCCTCCGCCGCGCCGGCCCTGCCGCTCGGGCGCGTCACGTTCACCGACGCGCCGGTGCCGGCGGGCGTCATCGTGCCGAGCGCCCGCCTCGCCGTGCTCTCGGTGGGCGACCTCACGGCCCGCATGGCGAGGCACCGCCGCGCCCGCCGCGTGGACCCCACGAGCATCACCTTCCCGTTCAAGCCCGGCGACTACGTGGTCCACGCCACGCACGGCATCGCCCTCTTTGCCGACATCGTGCGCCAGGAGGTGGCCGGCAAGGAGCGCGACTACTTCCTCCTCGAGTACGCCGGCGGCGACAAGCTCTTCGTGCCGCTCGAGCAGGTCGACCGCATCACGCGCTACGTGGGCCCCGACGGCAGCTCGCCCCGGCTCACGCGCCTCAACACCGCCGACTGGAGCCGCGCCACCGGCAAGGCCCGCAAGAACGCCAAGCGCCTCGCCTTCGACCTCGTCGACCTCTACACCCGCCGTGCCAGCGTGCCCGGCCATGCCTTCCCGCCCGACACGCCCGAGCAGGCCGACATGGAGGCCGAGTTTCCCTACGAGCTCACGCCCGACCAGAAGACCGCCATCGCCGACATCAAGGCCGACATGGAGACGGCCAAGCCCATGGACCGCCTGCTCTGCGGCGACGTGGGCTTCGGCAAGACCGAGGTGGCCCTGCGCGCGGCGTTCAAGTGCGTGAGCGAGGGGCGCCAGGTCATGGTGCTCTGCCCCACCACCATCCTGGCCCAGCAGCACTACGAGACGTTCTTCAACCGCTTCGCCCCGTTCGACTTCGAGGTGGACGTGCTGTCACGCTTCCGCACGCCCAAGCAGCAGCGCGAGGCGCTCGAGGGCTTCGCCGACGGCCGCGTCTCCGTGCTCGTGGGCACGCACCGGCTGCTCTCGGCCGATGTCAACCCGCACGACCTGGGCCTCGTCATCGTGGACGAGGAGCAGCGCTTTGGCGTGCAGCACAAGGAGCAGCTCAAGAACATGCGCGAGCAGGTCGACGTGCTGACCCTCTCGGCCACGCCCATCCCGCGCACCATGCAGATGGCCATGAGCGGCGTGCGCGACATGTCGATGATCATGACGCCGCCGCCGGGGCGCCTGTCGGTCAAGGTCACCGTGGGCGAGTTCGACTCGGACGTGGTGAGCGCCGCGATCCGCCGCGAGCTCGAGCGCAAGGGGCAGGTCTACTACGTGTCCAACCGCGTCAAGACCATCGACGAGGCCGAGGCCCGCGTGCACGAGGCGGCGCCCGAGGCCCGCGTGGGCGTGGCGCACGGCAAGATGAGCGCCAAGCAGGTCGAGGACATGATGATGCGGTTCCAGCGCGGCGAGATAGACGTGCTCGTGGCTACCACCATCATCGAGAGCGGCATCGACAACCCGCACACCAACACGCTCATCATCGAGGACTCGCAGCGCCTGGGTCTGGCGCAGCTCTACCAGCTCAAGGGGCGTGTGGGGCGCGGCCGGGTCCAGGCCTACGCCTACTTCATGTTCCCGGGCGAGCAGCCCCTCACGCCCGAGGCCACCGAGCGCCTCACGGCCATCAACGAGTACCAGGACCTGGGAAGCGGCATGCGCGTGGCCATGCGCGACCTCGAGATTCGCGGGGCGGGCTCGCTCATGGGAGCAGAGCAGCACGGCAACCTGTCGAGCGTGGGCTTCGACCTGTTCACGCAGATGCTCGGCGAGGCCGTGGCCGAGGCGCGCGGCGAGGTGGGCGAGGACCTGGCGGCGAGCGAGGTCACCATCAACCTGCCGGCCGACTTCTACCTGGCCGAGGAGTACCTGCCTGACGTCGACCGGCGCGTGCTGGCGTACCGCAAGCTCGCCGGTGCCGTGGAGCTTTCCGAGGTGGACGCGCTCGAGCGCGAGACCGAGGAGCGCTACGGCTCGATGCCGGCGGCGGCCAAGAACCTCTTCGACCGAGCGAGGATTCGCATCCGGGCGCAGCGCCTCGGCGTCACGAGCGTGTCGCTTACGAGCGGGCGCATCATCTACCTGGGGCTTTCATGCGACCGCGCACTCACGCTCAAGCTCAAGGAGCGCGGGGCGCTCGTGTACCCCAAGACCAAGAAGGTGGCCTACCCGTTCCGCAAGGGGCAGGAGGACCTCGTCATGGCGGCGCTGGCCGTGCTCGAGGAGGCCGGCGGAGACGACGAGCCTGATGACGGGGACAACCTCGCCTAGCTGCGCTGTCACATTTCCTTCCGGATGATTTGTCACATTTTGCGGCGGGCCTCCCTGCCGACGGGCCGCGCGTCTCGAGCCGCCGACCCTCCGTCGGCGCTTCCTCGCCCGACCTGCGCGGCTAGCCGCGGGTGGGCGTCACCCCGGCCAGCCGGTCGAGAAATCCATACAATGCCTGGTTCATCGGCCGATAGTCGTTGGCGAGCAGCTGCTCCGCGGACTGCACGAACGGCCGGCCCGCATTCTGTGCAAGCTCCTCGGTCGAGGCTGCCACGATGCCCCTGATGGACTCGCCCGTGAACTCGAGATGACACTGGAATCCGTAGATGCGCTCGGCATAGCGGACGATCTGCCGCGGGCAGCCGGCGCTCTTCGCCAGCACGCGCGCGTCGGCCGAGAGGCCGGGCATGTCACCGTGCCAATGGCCCACGGCAAGCCCCATGCCAAGGTCCGCAAGCAGCGGGTCGGCAAGGCCGTCATCCGTGAGCTCGATGGGGAAGAGACCGATCTCGCGCTCCGGGCTGTGGGCGAAGGCGCCGCCAAACGCCTCGCCCATAAGCTGCGAGCCCAGGCACACGCCCACCACGCTGGCGCCGGCATTCGAGCACGAGCGGATGAGGCGCTCCTCGGCCGCGGCGTCGAAGTGCGGACACTCGGCGAGCGTCGTCGCCGGCGACTGGGGGCCGCCCATGACGACGAGTAGGTCGATGCCGTCGGGCGAGGTGGGGAGGGTGTCGCCGGCGTAGAGGCGCGTGGTCGAGACCTCGTGGCCGCGCGCGAGCGCCCAGTCGGCGTAGGCCCCCGGTGCCTCGAACGGCTCGTGGACGACAAAGCGAACATGCAGGTGAGGCATGGTTTCTCCTATCCGTGGGGCTGCGTTGCCATCCAGGCCCGGCGACGTGGCAACGTGGTCGGCCCAGGGCGCTCGTTGCTGGCTCCCAAACAACATAGCCACTCATGATGCGCGTGGTGTGGGCTCGCGCGGGGCATTGAAAGATGCTTGTTACAAAGTCGCAGGTATCAAAGTCGCTTTGGCCGCTCGCGAGACAACGTTTTCACTATCTGGGGACGGTTCTGCCGGCGGCCCTGGCGGCAGTTGGCACCGGGCCTCTCCTTCCACCGGGTGCCGGGAGCATGAAGAGGTCCGAGAACCTGCTGGTAGAAGGCTATAGCGGCCAAAACCGTAGCCCATGTGGCATCCCCCCCGTGGACCGAGCGCCCCCATCGACGGCGTACCCCCATCGCGAGTCCACGGCCATCCCCGTTTCACGTCACGCTGCCACGCGCGCACACGTTTTCACGCAATCTCGCATCCCAGGCGGCACGGCGCGACCCATAGTGTCCCCTACAAAAACGCAGACCGGTGAAAACGCGATCAGGGAAGGGGCGGCAAGCGATGAAGACGGACGACAGGCACAGCCCCCAGGCCCCGGCAACCCCTCGCCCCGCGCGTCTCATCACCCGGCGCTCCTTCCTCTCCCTCACGGCCGCAGGCACCGCTGCCCTCGCAGCCCTTGGGCTCACGGGCTGCGGTGCCCTCGCCCCCGGCGCAACCGCCCAGCTCATCAACGTCTCCTACGACCCCACCCGCGAGCTCTTCGAGGCTTACAACCAGCTGTTTTCCCAGCACTGGGCCGCATTGCACGACGGCCAGACGGTCGACGTCACCCAGTCGCACGGCGGCTCGGGCAAGCAGGCGCTCGAGGTGGCCAACGGCCTCAACGCCGACGTCGTGACCCTCGCGCTGGAGGCCGACATCGACTCGCTCGTGAGCGAGGGCCTCGTCCAGCCCGGCTGGGTGGACCGCCTGCCCAAGGACTCCGCGCCCTACACTTCCACGATCGACTTCCTCGTGCGCAAGGGCAACCCCAAGGGCATCCGCGACTGGGACGACCTCGTGGCCGACGGCGTGGGCGTTATCACGCCCAACCCCAAGACGAGCGGCGGCGCGCGCTGGAACTACCTCGCCGCCTGGGCCTACGCAAACATGCGCTTCGGCGGCAACGAGCCGCAGGTCAGGGACTTCGTAGCGCGCCTCTACCAGAACGTGCTCGTGCTCGACTCGGGCGCGCGCGGCTCCACCACCACCTTCGTGGAGAACGGCCAGGGCGACGTGCTCGTCGCCTGGGAGAACGAGGCCAACCTGTCGCTTCTCGACCACCCGGACGACTACGAGATCGTGACGCCGTCGCTCTCGATCCTGGCGCAGCCCTCGGTGGCTGTGGTGGACGAGGTGGTCGACCGCCACGGCACGCGCGAGCTGGCCACCGAGTACCTGAGCTACCTCTACGCGCCGGAGGCCCAGCGCATCGTGGCCGAGAACCACTATCGGCCCACCGACGAGACCGTGCTCGCGGAGTACGCCGACAGCTTCCCTCAGCTTGAGCTCGTGACCATCAAGGACTTCGGCGGATGGCGGCCGGCCCAGGAGACCCACTTCGCAGACGGCGGCACCTTCGATCAGATCTACGGCGCCTGACCTTCTGACCAGCG
>CWGU01000004.1_pt1 | contig 45220 bp, 34 predicted proteins | sample 667921 | NCBI WGS metagenome assembly CWGU01 (sample SAMEA3735815, study PRJEB9488) | human gut metagenome | biome: ENVO:mammalia-associated habitat; material: ENVO:feces | place: Malawi | collected 2009-02-27 | reverse complement strand
GGGGCCGCCCACGCAGCCGGCCAGCGAGCCGCCGCGCCCGGCGCCGTCTCCAACCCCACCCCGCGCACCGAGCGTGCCCCCAGGCCCCAGGCCGCACCGGCCGCGCAGGCCGGCGCCCAGGTCCAGGCGCGCTGCATGCTCATCGACCGCCAGTCGGGCCGCACCTACACGGCCAACGCGCCCAGCACCATCATCGGCCGCGAGCGCACGCCCGGCGGCGTCGTGCTGCACGACCCCAACGTGTCGCGAAACCACGCCGAGCTCAGCTTTGACGGCCAGGGCTGGCGCATCCGTGACCTCAACTCCACCAACGGTACCCTCGTCAACGACGTGGACATAGACGACTGCGCCCTTCGTGAAGGCGACCTCATCACCCTCGGCCTCACGAACCTCGAGTTCCGGGAGAACTAGGCATGATCGATCTCGTCCTGTTCATAGGCCGCATCGCCCTCGTGGTGATTCTGTACCTGTTCCTACTCGTGGTGATGCGGACGGGCATCGGCCTCGTCAAGGGACAGCGCAAGGACCCGGCCATCTGGTGCGTCGACGTGGACAAGGGCCCGCGCAACCTGCGCGGCCTGCACGTCGACATGCTGGGGCCGGTGGTCGTGGGCCGCTCGCCCTCGAGCGACATCGTCATCAGCGAGCCGTTCGTCTCGGCCACGCACGCGCGTTTCACGCTGCAGGGCCCGGCGCTCGTGCTCGAGGACCTCAACTCCACCAACGGCACGCTCGTGAACGGCCGCTCCATCGGCGAGCCCGTGACCCTGCGCGACGGTGACGAGGTGCAGGTGGGAGACGTGGTCATGAGGGTGAGCCGCCGATGAGCGACGAGACGGAGAACACCTCGGACGAGTTGGGGAGCACCGGGCACCTGACCCGCGTGAGGCCCCAGCAGCCGGTTGGCGCGCATGGAGACGCGCCAGCGCACGCGGCTGCGGTACCCGAGACGGAGCCCGCGTCGACGCCCGCCCACGCCACGTATACGGCGCCCGCAGCTGCGACAGCACCCGCGCCTGCGATGATGCCCGCAGCCTCGCCCGCACCTGACGCCGCGCCGCAAGACGCGCCGTCCGCCCAGCAGGACGCCACCCCGGCCCCCGAGCCCGCGAGCTCGACCGAGGTCCAGCCCCAGGCAGCCTTCGCGCCGGCACCGGCTCCCGCAGCCGTGCCCGAGCCCGCACCTACACCCAACCCGGCACCTGCCCCCGAGGTGGCCCCGGACCCCGAGACCACGGGTCCGCTGCCCATCGAGGCGCAGATGGCGGCCGGCGGATGGCAGACGCCGCCCGCCGCGATAGACCTCGACGCCCGCCCCGACGCGGACGTCGAGATTGGCAACGACACCCGCCTCTCTTGGGCCGCACGCACCGACGTGGGCCTCGTGCGCAGCCACAATGAGGACTCCTACCTCGCGCGCAACCCGCTCTTTGGCGTCTGCGACGGCATGGGAGGACATGCGGCCGGCGAGGTCGCGAGCTCCATCGCCGTGCAGGCCATCGCCGCCCACGCCCCCACCGCGGCAGACGACGCGCTTCTCGGCGCAGCCGTTGAGGCGGCCAACGAGGCCGTGATCGAGGGAGCCGCCAACGGCACGGGCAAGCCCGGCATGGGCTGCACCGCCAGCTGCTGCATCATCGAGGGCACGCACATGGCCGTGGCCCACGTGGGCGACTCTCGCATCTACCTCTTGCGTGCGGGCACGCTCGTGCGCGTCACGCACGACCACTCCTACGTGGAGGAGCTCGTCGACGCCGGCGAGATCACCGCCGACGAGGCGCGCGTCCACCCCTCGCGCTCCATCATCACCCGCGCCCTGGGCTCAGACCCGGACATGTACGCCGACCACTTCATGCTCGACGTGGAGCGCGGCGACCGCATCATCGTCTGCTCCGACGGCCTGTCGTCGATGATCCCCGACAGTGCCATCGAGTCCATCGCCGTCTCGAGCGCCACGCCCATCGACTGCGTGGACGCGCTCGTCTCGGCCACGCTCTCCGAGGGTGCGCACGACAACGTAACCGTCATCGTGGTCGACGTCGTGAGCGACGGCCGCGAGGAACAGCGCCGGCACGCCCGCAACCGCGCCGTCATCGGCTGGCTCGTGGGCGTGCTCGCGGTGGTGGCCGTGGTGGTGGGGGCGCTCGCCCTCATCGTCAACAAGTCCTGGTATGTGGGGACCTTTGCCGGAAACGTGGCCATCTACCAGGGAGTCCGCAGCTCCATCCTCGGGCTTCCGCTCTCGCAGCTCGACACGGCCACGCAGGTGAGCGTCTCCGACCTGCCCGAGGCCACGCAGCACCAGCTGGCGAGCGGCATCACCGTGGCAAGCGAGGCCGACGCCAAGGCGACCGTCCAGGCCTACGAGCTGCAGATCCAGGAGGAGCGCAGCAAGGCCAGCGTCGTGGCCTCGGGTGCCCAGTCCGAGAGCCAGGACGGCGCCGTGGGTGACGCCGGCGGCGCGGCAGGTCCCGATGCGGCCACCACGGGCGCGGCCACGGATCAGGCAACGAGCGCGGCGGCGACCGACGCGCAGGCACAGACCACAGGGGGAGGCGAGTAGCCATGGCACAAGGTGTTGGAGGAAACAGGCGCACGACCGAGCTCCTCTTGCTGGGGGCCGGCGCCATTCCCGTCCTGCTCATCTATTCCATGTACGTCATCAACACCGGCGCGCAGCTCACCTTCCAGACGCTCGCCGTGCCCATCGGCCTTCTCGCGGCCTTCGTGGCGGCGCACATCGGCGTGCGCATCCTCGCGCCAGGCGCCGACCCGGCCATCCTGCCCATCGTCTTCGTGCTCTCGGGCATCGGCATCTCGTTCGTGACGCGCCTCTCGGCCGATGACGCGATGGGCCAGGTCATCTGGCTCTTCGTCTCCATCGCGGCCATGATCGCGGTGCTGGCGTTCGTGCCAAACCTCGACCACCTGGCCGACTACAAGTACACGCTCGGCATCACCGGCGTGGCGCTGCTCGTGCTGCCCATGATCGTCGGCACCGAGGTCTATGGCTCCAAGCTGTGGATCTACATCGGCAGCTTCTCCTTCCAGCCCGGCGAGCTCGCCAAGATTCTCATCGCGCTCTTCCTCGCCGCGTACCTCTCCGAGAACCGCGAGCTGCTCTCGGCGTCGTCGCGCCGGATCGGGCCCTTCACCCTGCCGCGCATCCGCATGCTGCTCCCCATGCTCGTCATGTGGGGCATGAGCCTGCTCGTCGTGGTGTTCGAGACCGACCTGGGAAGCGCCCTGCTCTTCTTCACCCTCTTCGTGGTGATGCTCTACGTGGCCACGGGACGCGTGGGCTACGTGCTCGTGGCCGTGGCGCTGCTCGCCGTGGGCGCCGTGGTGTGTTACCACTTCTTCTCCCACGTGCGCGTGCGCTTCCAGATCTGGCTCGACCCGTTCCAGGACCCCTCCGGCTCGGGCTTGCAGATCGTGCAGTCGCTCTACTCCATCGCCGACGGCGGCCTCGTGGGCTCGGGCATCGGCAAGGGCCTGCCCACCCTCATCCCCGTTGTCAAGAGCGACTTCATCTTTTCAGCCGTCGCAGAGGAGATGGGCCTCCTGGGCGGCAGCGCCGTGCTTCTGCTCTTCATGCTGCTGGCCGTGCGCGGCCTCACCACCGCAGCGCGCGCCAAGTCCGACATGAGCGCCTTCTCGGCCGTGGGCCTCACCACGTCGCTCTCGTTCCAGGCCTTCCTCATCGTGGGCGGCGTCACCAAGCTGCTGCCCCTCACGGGCGTCACGCTGCCGTTCATGAGCCAGGGCGGCTCGTCGCTACTCTCGAGCTTCATCATCGTGGGCCTGCTGCTGCGCTGCGGCGACGAGGGCACCGGCCGAGACGTGCTGCCCGCCGGCAACGGCGCCAACGGGGCCAGCCGCCTCATGCTTGGCGGCGCCACCGGCCCCACGCCCGTGGTGCAGGGCAAGCACGCCCGCGGCAGCTTCTCGCTGGGCACGGTGGAGGGCGGCGTCCTGGGCCGCGTGGCCCTGGGCAACCGCCTCACGGCGCTCGTGACCTTCTTCACGTTGCTCTTTGCGCTGCTCATCGCCAACCTCACCTACATCCAGGTGATCAAGGCCGACTACTACCAGCAGCTGCCCAACAACAACCACACCATCAAGAAGAGCGAGTACGTGCAGCGTGGCTCCATCCTCACGGCCGACGGCGTGACGCTTGCCGAGTCGCTGCAGCAGGCCGATGGCACCTTCGTGCGCACCTACCCGCAGGGCACGCTGGCCGCGCACACGGTGGGCTACCTCTCCACGCAGTACGGCGCCACCGGCGTCGAGGCCTCCATGAACGACACCCTCACCGGGCACGCCGACTACTCCAACTGGCAGAGCGCCCTCTACTCGCTTGCCGGCGTGGAACAGCCCGGCGACTCGGTGGTCCTCACCATCGACTCGCGCATCCAGCAGGCAGCCGAGGAGGCGCTGCAGGGCTACTCGGGCTCCATCGTGGTGCTCGACCCCAAGACCGGCGCGGTGCTCGCCAAGGCGTCCTCTCCCTCGTACGACTACGCCAACATCGGCAACCTCCTCCAGAGCGACACCACGGGAGCCCTCGTCGACCGCTCCACGCAGTCGCTCTACACGCCGGGCTCCACGTTCAAGGTAGTCACGCTGTTGTCGGCGCTCGACTCGGGCACCTTCCATCTCGACTCCTCCATCACGGCCCCGGCCGAGATGGACATCGGCGGCGCAAAGGTCACCAACGTGAGCGGCGAGGACTTTGGCACCACCAACCTGCGCGAGGCATTCGCGCACTCGGCCAACACCGCCTACGGTCAGGTGGCCGTGAAGGTGGGCGCCGACACGCTCGTGCGCTACGCCCGCGCCTTTGGCTACGGCACCAGGCTGGGTCAGGACTTCTCCACCACCGCCTCGCTCATGCCCGACCCGTCCGAGATGACGACGTGGGAGACGGCATGGGCCGGCGCGGGCCAGCCCGTGGGCCAGCACGCGAGCCCGGCGGGCCCGCAGACCACCGTGATGCAGAACGCCGTGGTGGCGGCGGCCATCGCCAACGGCGGCGTCGCCATGAACCCCTACGTGGTCGACCACGTGCTCTCGCCCGAGGGCGTCACCATCTCCACCACCCAGCCTAAGAGCCTGGGACAGGCGGTCACCGCCGACACGGCCAACAACGTGAAGGAAGCGATGCTGGCCGTGGTCCAGGAGGGCTCGGGCAAGGCCGCACAGGTCAAGGGCGCCCGCGTGGCCGGCAAGACCGGCACGGCCGAGGTACCCGGCGGCGTCAACTCGCTGTTCGTGGGCTTTGCCCCCTATGACAGCCCGACGCTCGCCATCTCGGTGTGCGTGGAGGGCCAGGGCGACTACGTGGGAGGCGTGGCCACCAAGCTGGCCGGTCAGGTCCTCTCCAAGTCGCTCAACGTGCAGGCGAGCGGCTCCGACCAGGGATCTGGCAAGTGACGGCCCTGGCGGGCGTGCGCCCGCGGCATATCCCGGGGTGGGAATTGCCAAAACGTCAGGAAAGAACGGTACCCGTGGTGGGCATGATGGATGTGCAACGCGCCAGGCGGCGCGAGAGCGTGATGGGAGCAGAGCATGGCAGATAGGGTTCTCGGCGGGCGGTATGCCGTCCAGGACAAGATTGGCATCGGCGGAATGGCAACCGTCTACCGCGGCCTCGATGAGGTCCTGGGGCGCACGGTGGCCATCAAGACGATGCTGCCGCAGTATGCCGCCGACCCATCGTTCGCCGCGCGCTTCAAGCAGGAGGCGCAGGCGGCCGCGGCCCTGCAGAGCCCCTACATCGTGGGCGTCTACGACTGGGGCAAGGACGGCGACACGTACTACATCATCATGGAGTACCTGCGCGGCACCGACCTCAAGAGCGGCATCCGAAAGCACGGCGCGCTGGACTGCCGCAAGGTGGCCCAGATCGGCTCGCAGATCTGCCAGGCCCTCTCCGTGGCGCACAAGCACGACATCATCCACCGCGACATCAAGCCGCAGAACATCATGGTGCAGCCCGACGGCAACATCAAGGTGATGGACTTTGGCATCGCGCGCGCCAAGAACAGCCATCTCACGCAGGACAACTCCGTGCTGGGCACGGCCCACTACGTCTCGCCCGAGCAGACGCAGGGCAAGGAGCTGGGCCCCACGTCCGACCTCTACTCGCTGGGCATCGTCATGTACGAGGCCGCGACGGGCAAGGTGCCCTTCGACGGCGACGACGCCATCACGGTGGCGCTCAAGCAGGTCAACGAGCAGCCGGTGCCGCCCAGCCAGGTCAACCCCAACGTGGACGCCACGCTGGAGGGCATCATCCTCAAGTGCATGCAGAAGAACCCCGCCGACCGCTTCCAGACGGCCGACGAGCTGCGCCGCGTACTCAACGACTACCTGGCCGGCCGCATCGTGAACCTGGGCGAGGCCACGTCGCTCATCAGCGCCGCGCCCACCACCCCACTCGACCGCAACAACCGCACGCAGTCCATCCCGCGTGCCGTGGGAACCGCCCCAGTCACGGGCCGCATCCCCACGAGCTCGTCGGGGCCGCAGCACGGCGGCTTCCAGGTGCCCGAGAAGAAGCCGATGTCCAAGGGCAAGATCGCGGGCATCGTCATCGGCATCATCGTGGCCATCGCTGTCATCGCGGGTGCGGCCTTCGCGCTCACGGCCAAGCCGGCCGACCAGGCGGTGCCCAACCTCTCCGGCATGACAGAGGACCAGGCGCGCGCCGAGATTGCCAAGACCAACGGGTTCTTCGACGTGGGCACGGTGGACACCAAATACAGCGACACCGTGGCCGAGGGCGAGCTCATCTCGCAGGACCCCGCCTATGACGGCAGCACCACCTACCCGCAGGGCACCAAGATCAACCTGACGTTCTCCAAGGGCAAGGAGCCCGCGGCAACGGTGCAGGTACCCAACCTCAAGGGTATGACCATGGCCCAGGCCAATGCGGCGCTTGAGAAGCTCAAGCTCAAGGGCGTGGCGGGCGACACGGTGGAGTCCACCGACGTCGAGAACGGCAAGGTTGCCTCGCAGGACGAGGCCGCCGGCTCCGATGCCAAGGAGGGCGACACCATCACCTACCACCTGTCCATTGGCGTGGGTTCCGCCGACGCGGGCAACCACGTGGGCGAGACGCTGAGCGAGGCGCGCTCCGAGCTCAACAGTGCCGGCTTCACCAACGTCAACGTCGACGACAGCAGCACCAACTACAGCGACTCGTACGCCAAGGGCACCGTCATGGCGCAGAGTCCCACGGGCAAGCAGAGCAAGGACACGCAGATTACCCTCACCGTGTCCGCCGGCCCCAAGCCCGCCGCGACCACCAGCTCGAGCAACAACAGCGGTAACAACAGCAACAGCAACGGCAACAGCGGGAACAACAGAAAGCCCGCCACCACGAGCGCGGCCACCACGAGCGCCAAGACGGACTCGTCAAGCGAGAGCGGCTCCGAGGAGCTCGCTCCCGGCAACTAGCGACTCCTGGTTGCGCCGCCTGGACTGGCGCCATGTAGCTTCGACACGCGCGACGGGCATCACGCCCGCCGCGCGTTTTTTGTAGCGGGCTGGACTATCCGAAACCAAGTCGATTATTTGTCAGTCTTCGCCCGTACACTGCTCCCAACAATGCTCGATCGAGAGGAGACGACATGGAGCTGACCAACATCCTGGACGCGTGCGCCCGAGCCATCGCACACCACGAGCACGACGACGAGGTGCGAGAGGTGGCAGCCGTCAGACGAGGGGACACACTGCTTGTCTACGCCCGCGTGGAGGGGCCTCTCACGCGGGAGGCCTACGGATGCCCCTGGCACATCGGGTGCGTGCAGGTCGCGGGACCCCATCATGCGGCACTTCTGGACGCGTGCGCCGCAAGGACAAACCCGCTCGGCAACCTGAGGCGCTTCCGGCACGCCGATGCCAGTACGGTCTTCGAGGAGCTGGTCGGGGCGCTGGAGGAGCTGTTCTCGAAGGACGGCTTCCACTTCAGCGACCTGCTCGACCTCATGGACGCAAGGGACGTCCCCTACGCCTATCGGGCGTTCGACACCTATGGGGCGCTGTTCAGGCCGGAGCCGGCATCGCTCGGGGCCTAGCCAGGGGGTGCGCGGCCAGACCGCTCGACACGGAGTGGGGAGACACATAAAAGAACGAACCCGTGAGACCTGAGTCCCACGGGTTCGTATCAAATGCAATGGTGCGGCATATAGGATTCGAACCTATGACCTTTTGATTCGTAGTCAAACGCTCTATCCAGCTGAGCTAATGCCGCAGCGCAATAAAGAATATTGCCAGCCCCGCCCCACCCTGTCAAGCATGAATTTGAATTTTTTGAATCGGCTCATCCAGTGGCTACTCCGACGCCAGCACGACTGTCTCGGCACTGCCACGACTGCCCCGGCGCCAGCACAAATAACTAGGCGTTGTTGTTGTGAATCTCCCGCAGGGTGCGGTATGATACTCCAGCACCTTTTCCGGAGAGCTGACCGAGAGGCCGAAGGTGCTCGCCTGCTAAGCGAGTATACCCCCTAAGGGTATCTGGGGTTCGAATCCCCAGCTCTCCGCCAGAACGCGCAGCCCCGTCAAGCCCAGCTTGGCGGGGTTTTCTCTTAGCAAACAAGTTGAAGGCCTCACCGAACCTATCAGGGGCGCCGGCCAGAACGCGCGCCCGCCCTATGGCAGAAACCCCTCGTCTACGAAGATGTCGGCCGCGTGCCGCGCCATCACGTCCCACGAGAAGCGCCTCGCCAACTCGTCGGCCGTCACTTCTTCGCCGGGCTCGGCAAGCCCCAGACGGCTCGCGATAGCCCCCAGGATCGGCCCGGGCGTCCCGTAGCGCTCGCGCAGCACCCCCAGGTCGAGGTCGTGCTCGCGCTTGGAGAGCCTGCGGCCGTCGGGGGCCACCAGCAGCGGCACATGGCCGTAGCGCGGCTCCCGGTAGCCCAGAAGCCGTTGCAGGTACATCTGCCGCGCACACGAGCCCAGCAGGTCGTGCCCGCGCACCACCTCTGTCACGCCCATCTCGCCGTCGTCGACCACCACGGCCAGCTGGTAGGCCACCACCCCGTCGCTCCGGCGCACGAGGAAGTCTCCGCACTCGGTCGAGAGAACCTCGCACTGCGGGCCGTAGGCCATGTCCACGAAGCCGATTGTGCCCGCTGGGTCTTCCGCGTCGGGCACGCGCAGCCGCGTCGCGGGCGGGCGCGCCGCCGAGCGACGGGCCACCTCCGCCGCGTTCAGGTTTCGGCATGTGCCCGCGTACACGTAGGTCCCGTCGCTCGCGTGCGGGGCGCGTGCGGCGTGCAGTTCGCTTCTCGTGCAGAAGCACGGGTAGGTGAGGCCAAGCCCCAGCCGCCCAGGCGTACCGGCACCCAGCAGCTCGATGGCGGTTGCGTAGACCTCGCCGCGCTTGCTTTGGTAGTAGGGACCCTCATCCCAGTCGAGGCCCAGCCAGCGCAGATCGTCCATGATGAGGCGCGCCGCCTCGGGACTCTGCGCCCGCGGGTCCAGGTCCTCGATGCGCAAAATCATACGCCCGCCCGCCGAACGCGCGCTCAACCACGCCACGAGGCACGACGCCACGTTTCCCAGGTGCATGCGGCCAGAGGGCGTGGGGGCAAACCGACCAACCACGCCCCGCATGCCCAGACCCGACCCCATGCCGGGCGATGTCTGCAAGGTATCCATGTGCATCAGTATCGCACGGCCGGCGCGCAACAAAAAACGGCCCCGGACGAATCCGAGGCCGAAAGGCCACTCAGCTCATGCAGCCCAGACGACGCTACATCGGCAGGACGGTCTGCGCGAGGTAGGTGCGAGCCTGGTACTCGCGGTCGAGGTCGTAGAGGCCCTTGGGATCGGCGCCGAAGAGCTTCATGTTGGTGATCATGTCGCGGGCTTTGGTCTCCTCCTCGCCCTGCTCGGTGATGAACCAGTCGAGCATCTTTTGGGCGCGGATGTCGTGGGCATCGCGGGCAACCTCGTAGCAGTGGTTGATGGCAGCCGTGATGTACTCCTCGTGGGCTAGACCAGCCTCAAGCGGCTCGAGGTCGTTCGAGAAGGTCTTGTCCGGCTTGGCGATGGCCTCCATCGTGGGCTTGAAGTCGTTGTCGAGCAGGTAGCGACGCAGGATCTTGGCGTGATCAAGCTCCTCCTGGACCTGGATGGTGTACCAGTTGGCGAAGCCCTTCAGGCCACGGTCATCATAGTAGTCGGCAAAAGTCCAGTACAGATAGGCGGAATAGAGCTCCTTGTTAATCTGCTGGTTGAGAACCTCGGCAACCTTCTGATCCATAGCCATGATGTGTCCTCTCTCGTGTGGGCGTTGTGGCGCCCGAGACAGTCCGACCGCTCTTCCCAGGCCAGCCGGCCCTTGACCGTCTTGTATGGTACCCACTTGCGCGTGGCCGTTGCCCATAATCTTATGGTTTCACACTTAGATATCATGAGTGCCTTGCTTGAGGTATGGCGGAGGCACGACGCTCTGCAAGGGATTGGGCATCCCGCGACCGCTCACCGCCGCGCATGCCGCTCTGTCCGACCCATTCGCTACCATGGGGTCACGACACCGTTGGAGGAGTTCCCATGACACGTACCGTACGCCGATTCCCTCCCCTCGCCCTCCTCGCACTCGCCCTTGCGGGCGTGGCCGTCGCCCTTGCCACGGTCGCGCTGCCCACGCAGGCCCAGGCACGCGACTACTCCGTCACCGCCGTGGACGGCGACCTCACGGTCAACGCAGATGGCTCCATCGACGTGACGGAGACGCGCACCTTCGACTTCTCCGGCTCGTTCAACGGCGTGTACTGGGACCTCTCCACCGCAGGCCCGGCAGACCGCAGCGGCACCGCACCCATCCAGCTCAGCGTCAACTCAGTCGAGGACCTCGCGAGCGGCGTCAGCGAGTTTTCGCAGGCGGACAGCGAGGCGGCGGGCACCTACCAGATCATCCCCGAGGGCTCCGACGTGCAGCGCCTCAAGATCTTCTCCCCGCACGAGGACGAGGAGGCGCAGGTACGCATCTCCTACACGCTCACCAACATCGCCAACGCTTGGGCGGACACGGGTGAGCTCTATTGGAAGCTCGTGACGGAGGGTTGGGACGTTCCTTCCGAGGACGTCACCTACCGCGTGCACCTACCCGTTCCCGCAGGCCAGACGGTCAGTGCGGGAGACAACGTGCGGGCCTGGGGCCACGGCCCACTCGACGCGAGCGTGGCCTTTGACGGCAACGACGCGGTCTTCACGATCCCGGGCGTGGGCACCGACGAGTTTGCCGAGGCACGCATCACGTTTCCGGTTGACTGGCTCTCGGGGGTTACGCCGTCCGCCACCTCGCGGCTCTCCTCCATCCTCTCCGAGGAGCAGGACTGGGCAGACGACGCAAACGCCAGGCGCGAGCAGGCGCGCGTGATTTCCACCGCCGCCAAGGTCGCGGCCGGCGTGTGCGCCGTCATGCTGTTTGCCGTCACCATCGGGATGCGCCGCGGCTACAAGAGAAGCCACACTCCCCACTTCACGGATCAGTACTTCAGGGACGTGCCCACGGACGACCACCCGGCGGTCCTGGGGTGCCTGTTCAGGAGGAACAAGGTCTCGGGCGAGTTGTTCACCGCCACGCTCATGAGGCTCACCGACGGGCGGGTGATCTCGCTCGACGTGGTCCGTGACACGCGGGGCCGCGAGCGCGACTACGCGATGATGAGGGACGCCTCCAAGGACACGGACGATCCCATCGAGAAGGCGGCGCTCGAGCTCCTCGCCTTCGTGGCCCGCGAGAGCACCGGCGACGAGAACGGCCAGATCCGCTTCTCGGACATCAAGGCCATGGCCAAGAAGGAGCCCGAGGACTACGCGGCCAAGCTGAACGACTGGAGCAGCGAAGTGCATGCCGGCTGCGAGGTACGCGGGTTCTTCACCGACGAGCACGGGCACTCACGCGCGGTCTTCATCCTGCTCACGGTGCTGCTCTCGGTCTTCGGCCTCGTCGCGTGCATAGGGCTCCTCGTGACCGGTGCTGTCGCCGAGGGCGTGATCCTGATTGGCGTGTGCACTAACGGATGCCTCTTCAGTATCTTCTCGGGCGTGCGCATGGCACCGCTCTCGCAGGAGGCAGTGGAGCTCACCGCGCAGCTCAAGGCCCTCAAGCGCTGGCTGCATGACTTCACGCTGCTCAAGGAGGCCGTGCCCAAGGACGTGGCGCTCTGGAACCGCCTTTTGGTCATGGCCGTGGTGCTGGGAGAGGCCGACCGCGTGATCGAGCAGCTGCGCATGGTTGCCCCCGAGGTGCTCGAGAGCCCCGACTTGGGCTACACGTACTACTGGTACCACGGCTTCGGCGGCCTCTCCACGCCGGTCGATAGGTTGGGCACCACGTATGACTTGGCCCACAGCGTGAGCGTTGAGGCGCTCTCGGACTCCTCCGACAGCTCGGGCGGCGGCTTTGGCGGCGGCTTCTCCTCCGGTGGAGGTGGCGGAGGTGGAGGCGGAGGTGGAGGCGGGGCCTTCTAGCGGCCGACCACCCCAACAGGCCGACCACCCCCCAACACAAAAGCAGCCCAGAGACCACACGAACTGCGTCCCAAAACTTGGAAGCGGTAAATAAGATAGCCTTCGCGACCTCCCGAAGGGCCTGCTCCCGGAACTCCGCCGGGGTCAGGCCCTTCAGCCTGACCTTGCGCCTCACGGCGGGCGATGTAGGCGTCGGGGTCGCGCCTGAGGCCGAGCTTGCGCATGACCTTGAGAACGGTCTTGTCCGCGACCCGCGCGCCGTAGACGGCCCTGAGCTCCATGGCTATCTGCCGGTGGCCCACGCCGTTGGCCCCCCTCGAGAAGGTCTCCTCGACCCTCGGCGCCAGGTCGGGCCGCGTCGGCGCCTTGGGGTGGGCGAGCGCCCAGTCGTACGTGGACCTGGCCAAGCCGGCAGCGGCCAGCAGGTCGGACAGGTCGTGCCGCCCCGAAAACCCGCACACGGCTAGAGCCCGCTCCCGGCTCGAGAGTCCCGCGCAGCCTTCAGGGCTATCGTTTTTTTAGATACGCCATCTGCGCTTCGAGGCGCCTGACCTCGCCGCTGAGCTCCTCCTCGCGCGTCGGCGCGGCCGAAGGGCCACGGCGCCGCCCTCGCACTAGGCGCGGCACCACGCATCGAGAGGCGACCTGGAGGCGATGCCGAGCTCGGCCATCACCTCGGGCTTCGGCTTCCCGGAGCCCGCGACGGCGCTCGCTACCCGGACCTTCGTGTCCCAGTCGTAGCCCCTGTGGCCCATGTCCAGCAGCCCGTCCCTCCCGGGCGCGCGAAACTCCAGCTGCCATTGGCTCACGGTGCCCTCGGGAACGCCCAGGCGGGACGCCACGGCGCGGCGTCCCGCGCCGCGCTCGAAGAGGTCGGCGGCAAACACCCTCACCGACCTGTCGTATGTGGTCAAAGAAGCCTCCCATTTCTTGGACTCTACTATTCAGTCCAAGAAATGGGAGGCAGTTCATTGAGGCAACTGAAGAAGTGGGCGCAGACCCTCGGGTCCTCCTGCCCGCCCGTGGCCCCCAGCCCTGGTGTCCTCGCCTCGATTACCGCCGTCATCAGTCGCTGCATGGGGTGCTCCCCCCCCCCTGTCCGTGGCGGCCGCCTGAATCTCCCCTTGCCTTGCTCCCTGCAAAGCCACCCCGCAGCGAAGCGGGATCAAGGGGCCGCACGACAATCACCACCAATCGGAGCGCAACGGAGATTTGTGCGTGATTTCGTGCAGCCCCTTGAGGTCGTACAGCAGAGGGGCCGCGCGGGGGCTTGCAAGAACAAAACCTCGCGTCGAAGACATCGACGAATTGGACGCGACCTTATTACAAGAAAAGGCCGGAGACTCATGGTCTCCGGCCTTTAGCGAATTGGCTGGTATTTCCCCTGCTGGTCTATGTGCACTGCCTGCTCTCCACCATCTCGCAGAAGTCGCCGATGCTCATGAGCCAGTCCCTCTGGGCTGGCGCGTAAGTCTCGAATAGCGGCGCGGGCACGACGAGGCCGAGCCTGTCCTTGGCCATCGCGCGGGTGTAGTCCTCGCTCACGGCGGGCTCAAGCGTGACGAGGTGCTTGTCCTCGATGCGGTCGGCCTCGTCGAGCACCTGACGCCAACGTTCCTTGATCGTGGTCTTGGCTCCGAGCATCGTGAGACGGGCCACCGGAAACTCAGGGTCGCGGTAGTCTTCTATCGACGGGAAGATAAAGTCGGGCTTCGATTTCCCCTCGGTGTAGGCCTGCGCCGAGTAGCGGATGCCCCTTGCGTCGAAGAGCATGGAGAGCTGGTTCTCGAAGGCCGTTCCCGCGCGTGACTTGCGGCGCTGGAAGGCCGACATCGTAGTGCGCAGAACGCCATCGACGTCGAGCGCAGAGCCGAGGAACGGCGCGAGGTCGCGCTCCAGGAGATGCCGCTCGAAGACACGGAACAGCATCTCCTCCCGCTCGTAGCAGGCGACGAGGCATCCGTCCGGGTCGCCCTCCCAGTCGAGCTCCCCGAGCGTCGAGACGGAGTAGGCCGAGAAGTCGGCACCCTTGGGGAAAGACTCGCCGAACTTCACGATCATACCGTCAAGGAAGTTCTCGGCGGCGGTCGGAATGCCGACCTCGACGCCGATGGATTCAAGGACCCTCGCCGCCATGGCCGTGATGCGCGTGTCCTCGCGGGCCGAGGGGGTGAAGCCCTTCTCTCCAACCCCGTCGAGGGCGAAAAGCCAGCGAATCTGGGACTCTGCCGTGCTACCCGCGCGCGCAAAGAGAATCACGACCTCCTTGGCCTCGTGTAGCGCCAAGACCATGAGGTCGCCTGGATGGGCCATCCCCATCGCGGCGTTGTCGTTGTAGTAGAGCCTGTATTCCGTTCTGGTGGGGTGCTTCCTGCGAGCGTCGTACCACGTGGTATAGCCGTGGTCGAACACCGGGTCGGAATCATCGTCGAGGTATGCGAAGGTCGTGCGCATCCCCCTGATGTCATCGTCTCCGAACAGCTCGCGGAGGGGGCCCACGCCGTTGAACTCGTGCTGGTGGCTCCTGTTGGCCCCCATGATGTCAACGCCTGCAAGGGTCTTGGCGACGGCACCGTCGAAATACCCTCCCAGCGCACCATAGTCCATCCTCGTACACCCCCATCATCAGCCGTGCGACCGAGCGAACGACCGGCACGGTCACGGAATTGCCAAACTGCCTGTACGCTTGAGTATCCGACACCGGGATGATGAACTCGTCGGGGAATCCTTGTAGGCGTGCACACTCTCGGGGAGTGAGCTTGCGAGGGTTCTTGCCCTCCTGCCTCACCAGAATCTCGCTGCCGTCCTTGTGGTAGCGTGCCGAGAGCGTCCTCGTCGTGTCCCTCGGGCCGACCATGGAGTAGCCGAAGCCGTTGCCCGCGGCCTCGTGCTTCTCTCGGTAGGCACGAAGGTAGCCCCAAAGCTTGTCGGATATGGTGTAGCGCTCGTTCGGGCTGTCCTCAAGGATGTCGCCCAGCACGTGCCCACGGCCCGGCACCTCAAGGTCATCCCAAGAGAAGGGCACGTCGTCTCTGAACCCGACGATGTAGATGCGCTCCCTGTGCTGGCAGGTCCAGTTCTTGGAGTCCAGCACCTTCCAGAAGACGTGGTAGCCAAGGTCATCCTCAAGCGTCTGCCGTATGACCCTGAACGTCTTCCCACCGTCGTGACTCGTCAGGTTCTTCACGTTCTCAAGCAGAAACGCCCTCGGCTGCTTATCGCGGATAATGCGCGCGACCTCGAAGAAGAGGGTGCCCTGCGTCTTGTCCTCGAAGCCTGTGGGGCGGCCCATCGACTGCTTCTTCGAGACGCCCGCGAGCGAGAAGGGCTGGCAGGGAAAGCCCGCGAGCAGCATGTCGAAGTCGGGCATGTCGGCGGAGGCGACCTGGCGGATGTCGCCTGCCGGGGTCTCGCCGTAGTTCATGCGATAGGTCTTCTGGGCAAACTTGTCCCACTCGCAGGAGAAGACACAGCGCCCGCCCAGCTCTTGGAAGGGCATTCGGATACCGCCGATGCCTGCGAAGAGATCGCAATAGGTGAAGGGGGCATCCGCGCGCTCACCCTGATCGAAGGGCGCGTTGGGCCCGAGAGACGCGATGAAGGCACACTCCGCCGCCGTGGGGCTCGTGTCCCCCGCTTCCCACCTCCGCACGGTTCGCTCGCCGTAGGAGCCCATCCCGAGCGCAGCGGCGAACTCCCTCTGGGTGAGACCAAGCTCGACCCTCTTCTGCGCTATGTCGACTGCACTGAGTTGCATGAGATACCTATCTTGGTTGAAAAACGGTCAATATGTCCTGCAATTGTCACAGCGATAGTCTAGCATCTCGCCCGGACATATGTTCATTCAGCTTCGCTTCGTCCTCATGGTCTGAGTCCTGACTAGGGCCTCAAGCCACGGGCGGATTGCCTGATGGTTTCCTGTCACATTTCCTTCATAGGTTTTTATTTCAACCTTTTTCACCTATTTGCCTCAAACGAGCCTTAATATAAGAAAACAGGTCAGAGGTTTTCATACCTCTGACCTGCGTCTTTTCTGGTGCCCCCGGTGCGATTCGAACGCACGACACCCGCTTTAGGAGAGCGGTGCTCTATCCCCTGAGCTACGAAGGCAGATCCGGCACCAGCCGGGCGTGGGGCGCCCCTGCGGTGCGAATGTACATTCTACAGTTCGTCAAGCGCCAGGTCTACGTATGTCTTGTCATCCGGCGCGCAGCAGAACGTGATGCGGTCGCCGCCCACCTGGCCCAGCGCTATGTAGGGAACGTCCACGTCATCAAAGAGGTCCGCGAGCGTCTCGACGTGCTTGGGGGCCACGGAGATGACGACACAGCCCACAAGCGGCGAGAACGCCTCGTCCAGGCTGGGCGTATCGGAGCTCTCGATCACATAGCAGCCGATGCCCCCGTCCTTGCAGCACCGGGCCACGCACGGCGCGGCACCGTCCTCGCCGCAGCTTCGGGCGCTGCGGATGAGCCCGCGCGCGATGCCGACACGCAGGACCGAGTCCACGACGTCCTGCTCGTCCTCCGCCTCATAGCCAACCAGCACGATGATGTCGCGCGGCTCCACGAAGCTGGCCGTGACGCCCCAGTCGAAGGACCGGGGCTCGGGCTTGCCAAGCACCTCCTTGAGACGGCCCTCGAACTGGGCACGCCCGTTGGCGCTGTCAGTCACACGCCTCTCGTCTCCCATGTCGAGCTCCCTTCCACAGGTGACGACATATACTGCGGTACCTGCCTGGAGCGCCTACTTCTTCTTGGCGGCCTTGCGCGCCGCCTTCTCGGCGCGGCGACGCTCGTCCTCCTCGTAGCTGCGCTCCATGACCGCACGTCTCTTCTTCTCTGTCATACCACGAACCTGGCTCAGCGCGGCATTGCGAATCGGACGAATCTTGACAAACTCGAACACGAGGGCGCCGATGATGAACGCGTAGGCCAGAACCACGGAGACAACCGCGACCAGACCGCTCGTCGTGCTCACGTCGTACATGTTGTTCTCGGCGTTCCTGCCAAGCGTGCCAGCCGCAAACGAGACGAAGACGAAGACCATGCCCGCCACGAGCAGCATCCACCAGATGCGGCGGAAGCGGACGTAGGTGTCGTCCTCGCGCATCTTGACGTTGGCGACGGTGACGATCATGTCCTCCTGCTCGCGCTCGGCCCGGCGCTTGGCCTTCTTCTGGTCCTTGGTCATGTTGGCCATGGAGGCAGCCGCGCCGGAGCGCGACTTGGACTTGGAGGACGACGCGCTCACGACGCGCACCGACTGGGCGGCCGCGCGGGCCGGCTTGGCCTTGGCGGCAGACTTGCGCGATATGCCCGCCGAGGCCTCGGTCTCGGGGCCCTTGGGCATGTTTCGCTTGTTGAACGGGCTACGCTGGGACATTGCTCTCCTTCATGGGCACGAACTTCTTGCCGGTGATGATCTCGAAGGCCTCCTGGTAGCGCTCGGAGGCACCGGCGATGACCTCGGCGGGCAGGTGGGGCGGCTCGCCCTGCATGTCCCAGTTGGCGCGCAGCCAGTCACGGACGTACTGCTTGTCGAAGCTGGGCTGGACATGGCCGGCGGCGTAGCCCTCGGCAGGCCAGAAGCGGCTTGAGTCGGGCGTGAGGCACTCGTCGATGATGGTGAGCTTGCCGTCGATGAAGCCAAACTCGAACTTAGTGTCGGCGATGATGATGCCGCGCGTGGCCGCGTACTCGGCAGCGGCCTTGTAGATGGCAAGCGACGCGTCGCGCAGCTGGCTCGCGACGTCCTCGCCCACGATCTGGGCGCAGCGCTCGAAGGAGATGTTCTCGTCGTGCTCGCCGAGGGCCGCCTTGGTGGACGGCGTGAAGATGGGCTCGGGGAGCTTGGACGCCTCGGTGAGGCCGGCCGGCAGCTTGATGCCGCACACGGTGCCGTCCTGGTCGTAGGTCTTCTTGCCCGAGCCGGTGAGGTAGCCGCGCACGATGCACTCGATGGGGATGGTCTTGGCCTTCTTCACGAGCATCGAACGACCCACCAGGTAGTCGGTATACTCGGCGTACTCGGCCGGGAACTTGGCCGGGTCCATCGTGATGACATGGTTGGGCAGGATGTCCTTGAACTTGTCGAACCAGAAGGCGGAGATGCGCGTCAGGATCTCGCCCTTGTGGGGAATCTCGTCCGGAAGGATGAAGTCGAACGCGCTGATGCGGTCGCTCGCCACCATGAGCAGGGCGTCCCCGCAGTCGTAGATGTCACGGACCTTGCCCTGCGAGTCCGGGCGCTTCCCCATAGCTGCCATGCACACCGCTTCCCCTCGAGGTAGGAATCGTCGGTCGCGCCAAGCGACCTCTTGAACCTACTTATTGTAACGGCTGCGCAGGAAAGCGGCAGGCTACTTCGAGGAGTCGCCCTGCTGTTGCTGCTGGCGGCCCTGGTCGCGTGGGATGTGGATCGTGAACTTGGTGCCCTTGCCCAGCTCGGACTCCACGCCGATGAAGCCGTGGTGACGGTCGACGATCTCCTTGGTGACGGCAAGGCCCACGCCTAGGCCGCCGCTCTCGCGCTCGCGACTGGCGTCCGAGCGCCAGAAGCGGCTGAACACGCGGGCGAGGTCCTCCTTGGCGATGCCGATGCCCGTGTCCGAGACGGAGATGACGACGTCTCTGCCCTCCTGGCCCACCGACACGACGACCCACCCGCCCTCGGGCGTGTACCGAAGCGCGTTGGACATGAGGTTGATGAGGGCCTGGCGGATCATGTCGCGATCTGCCTCGCAGAAGAGCTCGCTGCGCTGGGTCTTCACGTCGAGGCGCAGGCGCAGGTCGCGGTCGGCGAAGAGCTGCTCCTGCGACTCCACCACCGAGCGCACGAGCCCGATCATGCCGGTCTTCTCGGGCTTGAAGGGCGTGGTGCCGTTCTCGATGCGCGAGAGCTGCAGCATCGCGGCCACGAGGCGCGACAGGCGGCGGACCTCGCTGGCGACGGTCTCGAGGTGCTCCTCGTCGGCCGGAAGCACCCCGTCCTGCATGGCCTCGACGGTGGCGAGCATCGCCATGAGCGGGGTGCGCAGCTCGTGGGCGACGTCTCCCGTGAGGCGGTGCTCGAACTTGAGGTCACGCTCGAGGGAGGTGGCCATGTCGTCGAAGGTCTCGCCCAACTGACCGATCTCGTCGTCGCCGGTGATGCCGGTGCGGGCCGTGAGGTCCCCCGAGCGGATCTGCGCGGCGGTGGAGGTGATCGACTTGATGGGCTTGGCCAGCTTGCGCGACACGAGCACGCCCATGAGGCAGGCGAGGAAGACCGCGACCAGGCCGGCCGTGATGACGGCGCCGTACGAGCTCGTGCGGAAGGCGGCATCGCCCTTCGTGAGCAGGGCTTCGCTGCCAAACGCCCACAGGCGGACCGTGCCCACCTGCGTGCCGTCGGCCAACGTTATCTCGTGGGGCACCACCGAGTCGGCGTCGGTGGGGGCAAGCGAGGCGAGCGCGGCGCCCGCAGAGGCGGTGTCGGCGTCGGTATGCTCGCCCGGGCGGTTCCACGTGTCGTCATAGATGACGGTGCCGTGCGAGTCGATGACCTGCACACCAATGTCGCTCGAGACCGAGGACGCCTGCACCGTGCGCTCGACGTCCTCCTCCTTCCAGCCGGTCTGGGGGTCGTAGATCTCGGCGAGGCCGTCGGCCACCACGGAGGCGTAGCGCTCCATGTTGGAGCGGGTGTAGCTCAGGAACTGCGCCTCCCAGGTCACGGCGAGCACCGCCACGAGGATGACCGCCGTCATGGCGGCCACGGCGGCGAAGAAGATCGTCATGCGGCCGCGGTAGGACATGTGGCGCGGCTTCTGGTTCTGCAGGGTCTTCCACGAGGCGCGGCTCGAGTCGGACGATGACGACGGGTCGCCCTCCTCGGGAGGACGACCCTCGCGGACGCGTTTGCCTATGACCAGCTTCGCGGGCACCATCTAGGGCCTGCCTACTTCTCGTCCTTGTCGGACTTCTTGGGCTCGGGGGCGTCGAAGCGGTAGCCCACGCCGTGCACCGTGTAGAGCCACGTGGGGTTGCGCGGGTCGTCGCCCAGCTTGGCGCGCAGGTTCTTGACGTGCGAGTCGATGGTGCGCTCGTAGCCCTCGAAGTCGTAGCCGAGGACCTTCTCGACGAGCTCCATGCGGCTGTAGACCTGGCCGGGGTAGCGCGCCAGCGTCACGAGCAGCTTGAACTCGGAGGCCGTGAGGTCGACCTCCTTGCCGCGCACGGTGACCTTGTGCGCGGAGATGTTGATGACGAGGTCGCCGTAGTCGAGCACCTCGATGGTGGGCTCGCTCTCCGTGCGGGCGCGGCGCAGCAGGGCGCGCACGCGGGCCACGAGCTCGCGCGGCGAGAAGGGCTTCACGAGGTAGTCGTCGGCACCCAGCTCGAGGCCGATGATGCGGTCCTCGACCTGGTCCTTGGCGGTGACCATGATGATGGGCACGTCGGACTGGTCGCGGATGGCGCGGCAGACGCGCTCGCCGGAGAGCTTGGGGAGCATGAGGTCGAGTACCACGAGGTCGAACCCGTGCTTCTCAAACTCCTCCACGGCGGTCTGGCCGTCGCCCACGGCGCGCACCCAGTAGCCCTCGCGCTCGAAGTACGCGGCAACCGCCTCGCGAATCGCCTTCTCGTCCTCGACCAGCAGAATCTTCTTCGTGTCCGAAGCCATGATGGCCTCCTCCAATAGCAAATCGGGTTCGGTCGCCCCTACCTTCGACCGACATTCCTAGATTGAGTCTACCGCAAGAGCAAGGTTGGCTATACCCCGCCCTCTACGGACGGTGTCTGCGGCGGGCAAACGGCAAGGTCCGTGTAATGACTGGCGAGCGAGCCGGCGGCTGTGCGGCGCAGGGTGCGCGGGGTTCCGTATAGGCATGAGGGACCCGGCGCAGCGCCAGGCGAGTGGCTGCCTTACAGCGTCCAGGCGCGGACCTCGACCGAGCTCGGGTAGCCCGTGTCCTGGTCCTTCACCGTGGCGAAGGTCACGAAGCTCGAGGTGGTGCCCATGCTTGCCGGGTAATCGCCGTAGTCGAGCGCGCGGTTGGGCGCCACGAGCGTGGCGTAGGTCTTGGCGTTGGTGTCCACGATGAGGTGCGAGGCGCGCGTCTTGATGAGGAAGACCCCGTCCTTGCCCGCCACGTCGGCGGCCGGCTCGCGCGGCAGCGCCACGAACTGTCCGTCGCCCGAGCCCAGGTAGGTTCCCATGTTCCCGAGAAGCCCGCCCGTGCCGTAGTTGGCCTCGATGGAGAACGCGAAGAGGCCGCCCATGTAGACCGCCCGCATGGGGGCCACCGCCTGGGGCAGCACCAACTGCGCCACCTGCGACGACATGCCCGAGTCGAGCGAATAGGCCGTGATGCCGAAGTAGCGCCCCTCGTTGGCGCGCACGCGCGGCACGAGCGTGACGTTGCCGTCCGAGACGGTGGGGCCGCAGCCAAACCGGCCGGGCGAGCGCACGACCTCGTCCGCCGAGGTGGAGCCCACCTGCCAGAGGTAGCACGACGAGTTCTCCGTGGTGCGCGAGCCCGACGTGGACGGCATCACGAGCCAGATGACCGAGTTGCCCGAGCAGCACATGAGCGGCGGGTCGTAGTTGGAGTCGGCCGACCAGAGCGTGGACACCGTGCCCAGGGCACCGTTGGAGAGGGCCGCCGCGTAGAGTTTCCACTCGCGGGTCACGAGGTCCAGCTCGGACCACGCGTAGACGCTGTCCGAGCAGGCCGCGTCGTAAACCACGTAGTTGCCGCCGGTCTGGGCCGCCTTCACGAGGACCACGTTGCCACCCGAGGTGACCGAGAACACGCCCGCCGACGTCATGGCCGAGGGCGTGTCGCTGGGAACCACGTAGGGCTTGAGCGCGCCCTCGCTGGGCCTGAGCACGCAGCCCAAAGGCAGCGGCCACGTGCCGGCAGGCGCGAGGTCGGTCGTGCCACCATTGTCGGAGGACGCCTGCTCGTAGCTGCCCTGGATGTCTCCCGAACCCACCACGTAGGTGGCCGTGCCCGAGTCGACCACCACCGGTGACGAGGCTGCCGTGTCCTGGTTTCCCGAGCAGGACGACAAGATCGTGACGGCGGCGGCCCCGGCCCCGACGGCCGCCGAGGCCTTCAGGAAGGAGCGGCGCGATATGTTCCTGGGAAGGATCGGCACGCTAGTCCCTTGCGGCGCCGGCGGCCGGGGCCTCGCTCGCCTCGCGCACGGCGACCTCGAGGCCGCGAGCCAACTGGTCGGCGCAGGAGGTCTTGCGGGCGCCGCAGGTGTTGCCGGCGAGGATGCCGCAAATCTCGTCCGCGGGGTGTCCCGCCACCAGCTTGGAGATGGCCTTGAGGTTGCCGTTGCAGCCACCCTCGAACGAGACCTGCTCGATGGTCTTGCCGTCGTCGGACAGGCCGATGTGAATCATCCGCGAGCACACGCCGTGCGGAACGTAGTCATAGCTGAACATGGCGCCCCTCTCCGCCGCGAATCCCCGTCGCGGCTTTGCAGGCAGAAAGTATACCCATGAATGCAGGCAGGGCCGCAGCCCGAAGGCGGCGGCCCCTCCAGATGACAGCTGCGCAGGACAGATGCGTCTCCCCCCTGGTGCCCGGCGCGGGCCTGGGCGGCTACTCCTCGAAGCTGCACTTCTCCAGGCGGTCGAACACCGTTCCCACGCGCGTGAGGAAGTCCCACGGGTCGAAGATCTCGTCGAGTTTCTCCTTGCTCACCGTGCAGCGCGGGTCGGCCTCGAGCTTCTCGCGCAGCGTGGTGCCCGGTTCGCACCGCTGCACCTCGCGCCACGTGGCCATGGCGTTCTCCTGCACGATCTTGTAGGCGTCCTCGCGCGTGATGCCCGTGTCCACGAGGGCCAGCAGCACCTTGGAGCTGTACACGAGGCCGCGCGTCTTGTTGAGGTTGGCCTCCATCTGCTTGGGATAGAGGATGAGTCCGTCGATGACGCGGATGAGGCACTGGAACATGTGGTCGAGCGCGATGAAGCTGTCAGCCTGGGCCACGCGCTCGGCGGAGGAGTGGCTGATGTCGCGCTCGTGCCAGAGGGCCACGTTGTCAAAGGCCACCTGGGCGTTGGCCTTCACCACGCGTGAGAGGCCGCAGACCTTCTCCATGGTGATGGGGTTGCGCTTGTGCGGCATGGCCGAGCTGCCCTTCTGGCCCTTCTTGAACGGCTCCTCTGCCTCGAGCGTGTCGGTGCGCTGGAGGTTGCGAACCTCGGTGGCGATGCGCTCGCAGGTGGCTGCCGTGGTGGCGAGGACTCCGGCCAGGTAGGCGTGGTGGTCGCGGCTGATGACCTGCGTGGACAGTGGGTCGTGCGCGAGGCCCAGGTGCTCGCAGACGTACTCCTCGACGAACGGGTCGATGGAGGAGTAGGAGCCCACGGCACCCGAGATGGCACCAAAGGCCACGTTCTTGCGAGCGTCGAGCAGGCGGTCGAGGTCGCGGCGCAGCTCCCAGGCCCAGGAACCAAACTTCATGCCAAAGGTCATGGGCTCGGCGTGGATGCCGTGCGTGCGACCCACGCAGAGGGTGTTGCGCTCCTCGAAGGCACGGCGCTTGCAGATCTCGCCGAGCTTGCGCACGTCCTCGATGAGCAGGTCGGTGGCCTGGACGAGCTGGTAGCAGAGGGCCGTGTCGCCCAGGTCGGAGGAGGTCATGCCGTAGTGGACCCAGCGGGAGGGCTTGGGGTCGCCGGTGGGCACGTCCTTGTCGATGTAGGAGCCCATGTTGGTGAGGAAGGCGATGACGTCGTGGTTGGTCACGGCCTCGATGGCGTCGACCTCCTCCTTCTTGAAGGCGGCGTGGTCGCGGATCCAGGCAGCCTCCTCGCGCGTGATGCCAATCTTGCCGAGCTCGGCCTGGGCCTCGCAGGCCAGCACCTCGATCTCCTGCCAGACGGCGTACTTGTTCTCGAGCGAGAAGATGTGGCCCATCTCGGGACGGGTGTAGCGATCGATCATGTGAGCTCCTTTGCGCGGAGGGTACGTCCACAGACGCGTCTATTGTGCCATGCCCGGCAGGTAACGATTGCCTTGGCTGGTGGTATCGACCCGGCGTGGGCGCCTCCGCCCGCCGCAATGAGAGAAACTTCGAGTTTGCTGCAGTTCGTGGGGGAACCCAAAAGTAGACGCTGAATGCGCACTCTCGCTACCTGCAGGTTTGTGAGGGTCGTCTGCCCGTCTACCCGGCGGGTCTCGTTTCGACTGCAGCAAACTCGTTAGTTTCGTTCCGGACTCGTCCGGCATGGCCTTGCGAGCCCCGTGTCGGCACGAGATAACAGCTGCCCTTGGCAGGCGTCATCTCCCAGTTGATTCCAACAACGCAGGGCCTTGTGCATAAAAGAGGCCGGGGGCACATAGCCCCCGGCCTGCGGGTTTGATGGTGCACCGTCAGGGATTCGAACCCTGGACCTTGGGATTAAAAGTCCCCTGCTCTACCAACTAAGCTAACGGTGCGCTGTGAGTGCGAGATAGATTCTAGCTGATGCGATGCCGAGCATGTCCGCCAGAACGGCGAGCGTCAAGCCTACTCCCAGCTCCACTGCCCGTGGACGAAGACAGGAACCTCCTCGCCCGAGACCGTGATGCCGCACACGTTGAGGTCGTCCGCGCCGATCATGAAGTCCACGTGCTGGGCGCTCTCGTTGACGCCCACCGCCAGCAGCTCCTCCTTGGACATGTCGACGCCACCCTCGTAGCAGTCGGGAAAGCCCATGCCCAGCGCGAGATGGCAACTCGCGTTCTCGTCGTAGAGGGTGTTGTAGAAGAGCAGTCCGCTCTGGCGGATGGGCGTGTTCTTGGAGATGAGCGCGCACTCGCCGAGGTGACGCGCGCCCTCGTCGGTCTCGAGGATGTGGCGCAAGACCTGCTCGCCCTGCTCGGCGCCAAAGTCCACCACCTTGCCGCCCTCGAAGCGCAGCCAGAAGTCACGCACCACCGACCCGTTGTGGACGAGCGGCAGCACCGAGTGGACGACGCCGTCGGCACGCATGCGGTCGGGCGAGGTGAAGACCTCCTCGGTGGGGATGTTGGGGAAGAACGACACACCGTCCTTGGTACGGGCCGCGCCGCCCTCCCAGACGTGCGCCGCCGGCAGGCCGATGGTGAGGTCCGTACCGTTCTCGGAAGTGTAGTGAAGGGCGACGTAGCGCGCCTCGTTGAGCTGGCGCTTGCTCTTGGCGAGCGCCGCGTTGTGCGTCTCCCAGGCGCTCTCGGGGTCGTCGTCGACCACGCGCGCCGTGTCCAGGATAACCTCCCAGAGGCGGTAGGTCGCCTCGTGGTCAGAGTAGCCCGGGAAGACCTTGCGCGCCCAGGCCACCACGGGCACGCCGCCGATGCACCAGGGGTTCTCGCCAAAGTCGATGCCGTGGCGATAGTCCTTGCACTGCCTATGCGAGGCGAGGGCGCGCGCCGCCGGCTTGGCCGGGTCGACGCCCAGCATGGCATCCGGGTCGGCGCCGTCGAGCCACAAGAAGGCCGCGCCGGCGCGGGCGAGCGAGTTCATCTGCTCGGCCTTCCAGGAGGGGAGCTCCTCGAAACGCTCGAGCGGGCAGTTGTCGTACTCGAGGCGCGAGATGACGTCATCGGACCAGACGAGCGTGACGTGGCCCGCCCCAGACTCGTAGGCGCACCCGACAAGGGTGCGCACGAACGGCGCCGCCTCAACCGGCGCGGTAACGACAAGCTCCTGACCAGGCCGGATGGCCACCCCTCGACGAACGAGAAGCTCCGCGTAGAGCCGCAGGCGGGGCGCAAGCTGCTTCATGGCCAGCTCGCACTCCTGCATGCTCATGGGTATCTCCACCATCTGGCTGTCCCTTCTCTGGGTGGTTGTGGGGTTCGAGCGTCTGGACCCGGGCGGCGCGCCTGCAGTCCCCGGCAGGCAGCGGCGCATTCGTGCCCCGGACGCGCGTGGCAGTATGGGGCGTGGGCGACGCGGCGGGCGCGGAGGCGGGTCCGATGACTCGGCAGGGGATTTGGTACCCCTTTGATGAGGGCCATAGTCCCATGCACCGCTCGGCGGCAAAACACGACCATACGGTGTGGCGGGTTGGTGACGGGCAAAGTGCGGGATGCGGTGTGGTGCCGAGGACCGATGGGGACCACGTGAAGACGCGCCAATCACCGCAGCATGAAAAAGGGCAGGTCACGAGACCTGCCCACTAAAAGCTCTGGAGCGGGCAACGGGATTCGAACCCGCGGATGACGGCTTGGGAAGCCGTTGCCTTACCACTTGGCGATGCCCGCATGTGGAAGAGATTCTAGCACATGGGCCGGCACGAGCAGGGTGGCGCGGCGGATGACGACGCCCGGACTTTTCAACAATGCCGAGGTAGCGGTTGCGACCATTTTTGCCGAAGCCCGGGACGAATTCGCGCCTTGTTTACCGTCAAATCTACCGTTCGCAGAGGATTTTCTACCACTCACCGGTGCCGATGGACAATCGCCGCTTGCAAGCAGCCCTTCTACCTGCGGTGTCAGGTCTGTGTCTGCGAGCGCACCGTTTCTTGTCAGGTCTCCCTCGTATGCTCGCCTTCCAAACGAGTCTCGACGAGGGGAGCGATATGGAGGGTGGAGGAAGAGGAAGCGTTTCTCAGCCACGGAAGGGCCCGAGGAGCCTGCGACCATGCCACCGGCCGCGGGGCTGCGACTGCCTGCAGGGAGGTGCGGGGCCCGGCCACGCGGGGCGCAGTGCCGTGGTGCCACCCAGCATGAGGGTCGCCATCGCCGGCGTCATGCTGCCACGCGCAACGTGCGGGGTTCGGCCATGAGGGTGGGACACGGCCGCAAGCTTGGTCGTCGGCCCTGGGGCGCGCCCGAGCTCCCGCAGCCGGGACGGGACAACGCGAAGGCAAAGGCCCGCGGTGGCACGGATCACGGCGGAGACCCGCCGCTTAAACCGGGAGACCCGCCAACCGGAGGGGACCAGTCACCCAAGAGCCGGCGCCCACGCTTCAGGAGCGTCATGACCCTTGGACTTCTGACCTGCGCCATCGTGCTAGGTGGCACGGCAACGGTCATTTGGATGAGGTCCGGCGCCACCAACCCCGGGGCGACCATCGTGTCGGCCACAACGGGCCAAACCCGCGAGGAGATCCAGCGCCAGCTCGACCGCGAGGTCCAAGAAAACATGATGACGGTCAGCGTCCTGCCCACGCTTCGCCTCGACGAGCAGACCGGTGAGCTCACCGCGGGACTCGAGAACGACACGGAGAACAGGTTTGCCCAGCGCTTCTCGATCTCGCAGGACGAGGAGGTCGTCTACGTGTCCGACCCCGTCATGCCCGGCGAGCGGCTCGAGACCGTGACGGCCGAGAAGGCCAAGGTGGGCCCGGCAAAGATCGAGATACAGGCCCTCGACCCCGAGACGCTTCGGGCCCACGGCAGCCCCACGGCCGTCGAGGTGTCCGTGGCAGGCGCGGCAAGCGAGGAGTAGACGCATGCGCACATGGGGCATCCGGCCCCTGGCATAGGAGAAGGAGACAGTCATGAGAGAGCTACGCACCGCCCTCGGAGGAGCCTGCCTGGTCGCGGCGCTCATGGGATGCGCGGGAACCACCCCGGCCCTCGCGGCGACGGGAAACACCGGCACCACGAAGGTCACCGTCGTGGCAGACGAGAACAACCTCAAGTTCCGTGTGCCCACCGTCATCCCCTTCGTCGCTGCAAGCGACGGCACGCTGACGGGTCCCAGCGCCACGACCACCAGGATCGAGAACCTCTCGGTCTTTGGCCTCAAGGTCACTAACGTCAAGGTGACGCCCGCCAACGGCTGGTCCCACGCCGACAACGTGAACGCCGCGGACGACTCCATTAGGTGGTCGCTTGGCCCCAAGGGCGCCGAGGTGAGCGCCACGAAGGCCAACGCAACCAACGGCCTCCAGATTGCGAGCCCGCTCTGGAACATGACCTACCACAGCGACACCACCCACACCGATGACATCGAGCTCACCACAGCCGGCAACGTCGGGCGCGTGGCTCAGGACATCAGCGTCGCCAAGCAGGTAGGCAGCGTGACCTTCACGCTCGCGCCGGGCGCCCACGCCACGGCGGACGCTTCCGATGAGGACGCGCCCGACCAGGCCGCGCCCGACGCGGACACGTCTGACACGGGCGCAAGCACCCCGCCTGGCGCAGACGAGACCCAGCCTGCCCCCGAGACGCACGTGCCGGCCAGCTCTGACGAGGCAAAGTAGGTGGCGACCATGAAGCCACCTCGCATGGGGCCTCGGTACCACAGGACCTCGGCGCGGCTCCTGCTTGCCTGCCTCCTGGCGGCGGCGCGGATGCTGAGCCAGCCCGTTGGCGCCCTGGCCGCCACGGGAAGCACGGAGGTGACCATACGCGGCATCCCCGAACCCCCGACCATCGTGACCATGCTGGCCCAGACCGGCACGGACGGCAGGGCATGGGCGCTCGTGCTCGCGGGTCTCGCCATCGCCTTCCTCGCACTTTGCATCGTCATGGCATCGGGGAGAGGAGGCAGGCGTGAGCAGACGTAGCCGCAGGGCATCCGTGCTTGCCCGCCTGGTCGCGGCCCTCTCCATAACGGCGCTCGCGCTCGCCCCCTCGGTTGCCCTCGCTGACGACGCCGAGATCTACGACGACGCGCGCGAGGTCGAGATTGCCCAGCCGTTCTCGCTCTTTGCCGCGCGCTCGGCCCCCACAGGCGAGTGGGTCGAGTTCAAGCGCAGCGAAGGCAAACTAAGCGTCCAGACGAGCGAGTACTACATTGCCCCCAACGCCAACTCGGACGGCTCGGTGCAGGTGACCGTCAAGACGAGCCAGTACCACAAGCCCGGTACCGGTGGAAAGGTCTACTGGACCAGCACCAAGACCCTCTACGACAACGGCGTGCAGTGCGCCTTCATCGGGGAGAACTGGGATGACGTGGCGCTCGAGGGCGAGACCATCTCCCAGCAGGTGAGCTTTGCCGTACGCGGCGGAGGCCCGCACCACATCACCTCGACCGAGACGGACTTCCGTGGCACGAGCGGCACCTCGGCTGGATGGGACTTCACCATCGACATCCCCTGGCGCATCAGCGCAAGCGCGGGCACGGGTGGCTCCATCAGTCCCAACGGTCACTCCCTCGTGCTGCAGGGCAGCAGCAAGGCGTACACCATCGCGGCGTCGAGCGGCTACCGCATCAAGGACGTCACGGTTGACGGGAAGAGCGTTGGCGCCAAGAGCTCCTACACCTTCGAGAACGTGAGGGGCGACCACTCCATCTCGGCGTCGTTCCAGAAGGTGTGGACCGTCAAGTTCGTGGACCAGGTGACCGGCGAGGTCATCTCGACCCAGACCATCGATGACGGTTCCGGTGCCAAGGAACCCAGCGCCCCCTCGCACAACGGCTGGCGCTTCGACGGGTGGAGCGAGGACTTCTCCAACGTCAAGAAGGACCTCACGGTCATCGGCCGCTACACCAAGCTTCATGCGGTGACCTTCAAGAACTGGAACGGGGACACCCTCAAGACCGAGACGGTGGCTGACGGCGGCAAGGCAACCGCCCCGTCGGCGCCCACGAGGAGGGGGTGGACCTTCACCGGATGGGACAAGGACTTCTCCAGGGTGACGGCTCCCATCGTCGTGACGGCCCAGTTCTCGCCCATCATCAGCGTGAGGGTGCCCACGACCCTACCCTGCCGCATCATGGCGGACGGCACCGTGGTCGTACCGCAGGACTACGCGATCGAGAACCTGTCGACCGTTGCCGTGCGGGCCTCGTCCATCAAGACCACGGGCATGCCCAAGGACGCGAGCTACGAGCTCAAGGACGGCTCCACGAAGGTCCACGGCTGGGGCGGCTCGGACCAGAGGGCCGGCGAGCTCAAGATTGCGGCCGAGGCCTCGAAGGGCCTGAGCGTGTCTGTCTCCAAGGTCTCGGGAACCGGGGAGTGGCGCAAGCTTGCCGACAGCGCCGCAAAGAGCGGCACGGCGCTTGACCTGTGCTCCATCTCGTACAGCTTCGAGATGGCAACGTAGCCCATGGGCGAGACGGACAGGGGTCGCAGAGGGCGAGGCGGTGGACGGGCCGCGCGGGCGTTTGCCCTTGCGCTTGGGCTCTGTGCGGAGGCGCTCGTGGTCGCAGGCGGCCTGGGCATCGCCAGGGATGGGGCAGCCGAGGTACGCTACGCCTCGCTCTCCCGTGAGGTGACGCTCGACAGACAGGCAGGCGAGAATGGCGCGGGCAGGACCATCGACTGGGATTCCCTGAGAAGGTCTGGCGCCAACGCCGTTGCCTGGCTCACGGTGGAGGGCACGCCCATCGATTATCCCGTGGCGCAGGGCTCCGAACCCGACCCCGAGTTCTACCTCTCGCACGACCTGTGGGGAACGCCGTCGGGCGCGGGATGCCCCTTCATCGACGCGAGAACCACGGCTGCGGCAGGCCACACGCTCGTCTACGGACATCACATGGGCACGACCGGCCTGCAGTTCTCGTCCGTGAGCGACGCCCACAGGCAGGAGACGTTCGACAGGCTGGGGAACCTCCTCTGGCATGCGCCTGAGGACCAGACGCTTGTCCTGCGGCCCCTGTGCGCGACAGTCGTCGACATGTCCCACCAGCCTATTCAGACGTTCCCCGAGAAGGGAGAGGACGTTGCCACCTGGGTAGGGTCAATCGTTGCCGAGGCGAGTGCCAAGGCACCCGATGCGGAGAGCCTGGCGGCAGGCGCCACCAAAGTCGTCACCCTGGTGACCTGCTCCTCGGCTACCTCCGGCCAGCGGGGAAGAACCATCGTGCTCTTTGCCTGCCAGACGCCTCTGGCCGCATGAGAGTCGTCACCCACCAGCCAGGCAGCTCGTTTTCATACGGAAAGCCCCCTCTCGCCAAACCGGTGAAAGGGGGCTCGAGATGCGGGAGGTGGTCGATCACCAGAAGACCTGAGACCTCGCGCAGAACCAGCTACGAGCGGCGAATGACCTCGGTGATGAGGGCGGCGACGTCCTCGACCTGGCACTCATTGACATTCTCCGGAACGTCGTCGGCCGTCTTGGCAAACGCCGGGAGCTCCGACGTGCCCATGCCGATGAGCGTCACGGCCCTGAGGGAGCGCCTCATGAGGGGCGTCGCCTCAGTGTCGGCCCACGGGCGTGCCATCTTAGTGAGGCCGATGTGCAGGTCGTCGGCAACGGAGGACAACAGGGCCGTCAGGCGACGGTCGCCGCGACGGGGGTTGCCAAAGCCCTCTCGGGTGAGGGCGGTCAGGGCACCGGCACCCACGCACTCGAGGTTGAAGACGAAGGCGCCGCGCAGGGACTTCTTGTTCTCGTCCACAAACTGGCGGATGCCCGCGTGACCAAGCTCGGAGGCACCGGTTGCCACGAACCAGATGTCATGCGAGCGCAGGGCCGCGTCGTCCATGGAAAGCACGGCGTCGCGAAGGTCCTCGTCATCGGGGCCGTCGCCGTCCCTCAACTCAACGGAGCGGGCAGCGCCACCCTTCCAGCCGCCGTGCGGGGCATTGCGGTCGTCATCGTCGAAGTGGTCCCACGAGCCGATATTCTCGCCGGAGTCCTTCGCGTTGTAGTCCTCGTCGACACCCAGCCACTCGGACATGGACTCCTGCTGCTCGCGGTGCTTCTTGCCAAACAGGCCACGCAGGCGTTTCTCCTTCGTGTGGGAGAGGGCCTCGTCCTGCATGTTAACGGGAGCGTCCAGAACCTGGATGTCGTCCGCCTGGGCAGACTCGGGAACCGAGGTGGGATACGGGTTGGCATAGCGCGAGACGTCGTTGGAATCGTCGATCCTCACGGGAGCCGGGCTTGCGGGGTAGACGTTTCCGGCGTCGGCGAGGCGCTGCGCCGTCTGGGACTCGGAGGCCTGGGCCCGCTGGGCGGGGACGGGAGGCGCGGAGAGCGAATCAGTTCCGTCGGACAGGGGATCGGGCAGGTCGAACAGGGCGGCACGGCGGGCAACGCTCGAGACGTTCGAGCGCCTCGCGGCCGCGGGAACCTCGGACGGGAGTTGGCTCGTGGGCTCCGCCTCCTCGGCCGTGCGCTGCTCCTCGGGAGCCTCCTGCGCGGTGACCTGCCGGGCGGTCTCCTCCGCCGGGACATAGTCGTCCTCGGCAGCCGGAATCTGAGCGGCGTCGGCAGGCGCGGGCTCGGCGGGGCCGTCCTCGGACTCGGGAGCCTGCGGGGCGCGCTCGACGCGGGCATGCGGCACGTAGGTGCTCTTTCCCCACTCGGGGTCGTCCACCTTGGAGGGCGCGGGGCGCTCGGAGCGCTCCGCAGAGGCAGCCTGCTCGGCGTCCTCGTCGGCCATCGTCGTGATGCCGGAGTGGTCCGTCTCCACCGTGGGACCCTCGTCGGTGCGCTGACCGTTCTCGAGGTGGGCAAGACGCTCGGACAGGCCCAGGCGCTCGGCCACGCTGAACACACGGTTCTTCATGGAGTGGCCAAACTCGGCCACAGAGGAGGCGGCGTTGGTGAGCGCACCCGTGACGCCCGCAGCAACCTCGCCCGGGGTCGGCTCGGAGGCCTCCACGCGCTCGCGCACCGGCAGGGGCTGCAGGGCATGCGTGGTCTCGCTGTCACCGTCGTCCTCGAAGACCGGCTCGAGGGAGGAGGTTGCGTCGGAATCGGAATCGCTGTCAGGCGCGACAGCCTGCAGCGTGTTGCCGTTGTCATCCCCATCGTCAGGCGCAGGAATCTGGCCCGCCGCCGAGGGTGTGGGTTCATACATAGCATTAGTGGCGTCGGGGTCGTCCTGGACAACCTTGGCCAGGACAGCCTGGGTGGAAACCCGCGCGGCCGTGTCCCCGCTGGATACGGGCTCGGCCACGGGAACCATCCTCACCTCGGGCTCGATGTAGGTGATCTCGCACGAGGCCGGAATGATCTCGAAATCGCGCAGGACGCGCTCTCCGTGGCGCACACCCACGACCTTCTCCACCTCGCGACGCATGGCCGGCTTCTTGGGCGTCTCGGTCGTGGGAACGGGTGTGACGATGGAGTCGTGGACCTCCTGCGGCTCGTCATCGGCCGGCTTGGAGGAGGCGAGCGTCTCGGGCGCGGAACCGTTGGGGCACACGTGGTCGAGCACGCCCAGCATGGCCGCCACGGAGGACTTGTTATCCACGGCGCCGCTCGTGTACGGGGCAAAGCGACCGACGATGAGCGACACGCCCCAGGCAAGCAGCGGAAGCGCGGCGATGATGCCAACGACCCAGAGGGTACGGCGGAAGGGGGCCGGCAGGAAGAGCAGAATCTGGATGAACGCGCAAACGGTGTCGACGATGACGCAGTACGGGGCCGCGGTGGCAATCATCTTCTTGGCGGCGGCAATCTCAGGACGGGAGAGGAGGTCGACACGGGGCGTGTCATAGTGGGCCAGGATGACGATGGGACGGTTCCTGGAAGCGTCCTCGCCCTCGGCCTTGTGGAAGGCCACCACGTTCTGGCTGTGCGCGCGGGGACCAAACCGCCCCAGCACGTCCTTGCCACCATACGTCATGGCAAGCAGGGCAATGGCAGCGGCGCAGAGCACCAGCCCCAGCGCGAGGGTCGCGGTGCCGTCCAGACCGATGAGCACCATTCCCACAAACAGCACGGTCATCACGACACCGGCCGGCAGAGTCCCCAGCGACGACACGGAGAACTCCTGCACCTGCGGGTCGAGCCCATGGGACGAGAAAATGCCCGCCAGGGACTGGGCGCAGTCGAGCTCTTCCTGGCTGCTGGCAGGAGCGATGCCGACCTCGGTGTTGAGGTAATCGAGGTAGTCTTTCGTTGTGCCCATCCGTTCACCTTCCGAATAGCGGCAAGGCCGCTACCTGCATTCGTTTCTGAAGAGTATACGTCCACCTGCCAACTTCCGCGAACGGCCCGCCAGAGCCATGCAGATGGTCACATCTGCACGACATCGCCTATTTGGCATTTTGGGATACGCGTGCGGAGCGGCGGCCTGTCTCCGTGGTGTGGGAGTGAGGGGGCTTGCTGACTGGTTATGGGCGTGGCGCGCCCGACGGTTACCCTGCCCCTGCCGACCTCTCGGAACGGCCCCTCTCGGAAAGCCGCATAATCATTCTGCGAAGACCATGCCGAACGGGGAGGTGCGATGGCGGACAGGCTCGGGGGCGACGGCGCAAAGGCCAAGAGCGCGGGCACCGCACGAGGGACAAGGCCCTCCCGCAACCAGGTGCAGTGCCGCATCCTGCTCGACCTCATGAACGGAAAGCACATCTCCTCCGAGGCCATCCGCCAGCGCTACTACCAAGACCTCTCCACCTCCTCGTTCCACAAGACGTTCCAGCGCGACCGGGCCGCGCTGGAGGCGGAGGGCATCCACATGGTCGAGCGGACCCACGGGCTCGCGAAGACCTGGACGCTCGATGCCAAGAGGACGCTCGCGGACATGACGTCGGTCTCCGCCGAGGATGCCCGAGTCGTTGCCGAGCTGCTCCGCCTGGCCGCGGGCGACCAGTCCGTTCCCCACCACGGCACCCTGGGCGAGGCTGTGGCACGCATCGGCCTGGGCAGCTGCGCGGGACACATGCAGGAGAGCCAGGGTTCACGCGGGCCAAGTCCGACGCTTGCCAACATCCTCGAGGGAATCGGGCGCAGAAAGCCTGTCTCCGTCACCTACCAAAGCCTTGCCGACGACAAGCCAGTGACGCGGGCCATGTGCGTCTGGGGGCTCTTCTCCATCGGGGACGCGACCTACGCCGTTGGGCCCAGGACAAAGGCGGGTGCCGAGCCGGCCATGCGCACCTACAACCTCTCGAGGGCCACGTCCGCCGAGGTGCTTGGCAGAGAGCCCTCGTACGAGATACCCGAGGACTTCCGGGTCTCGGACTGGCGCCTGCTGCCGTTCGAGATCGGAGCCGGCCACGTACCGGCCACCTTCCACGTTCCCCAGCAGGCCCTCTCCGGGTTTCTCCAGCTGGCGCGGTGCAGAGGCACCGTGACGGCCGACGCGGATGGCGACTCCCGCTGGGAGATTGTCGCTCGCGATGTGAAAGGCTGTGCACGATGGGCAATCGCCGCGGGCATCTATCCACTTGCCCCCGCATCCCTGGTTGAGGTGTGGGAGTCGCTGCTCGAGGTGACCCAGCCATGAGCTCACGTGACGCGCGCGGCACCCGCGGACGGCCACGTGCCGCAGGCCTTGGCGAGGACATAGCGGCCCTCTGCGTGCTCGCGCGCGAAGGGTCGACGACAAGCGAGACGGACCTGGCTGCCCTGCTCGACATCAGCGAGCGTCGGGCCCAGGAAACGCTCAGGACCATCTCGACGGAGACGGTGGTGTCCTCGCGTGCCGACGACGTGCTCGGCCCCATCGTCCCGCTCTGCAACGTGGGGGAGAACGGCCAGGTCACGCGCGTCGACGCGCCGGGCCATGCCCGCATGCGGCAGCTCAGGCTCACTCCCGCCCAGGCCGATGCCGCCTCGGCGACGCTCGACCGGCTGGGCATCGCCCCAACCTCCGAGTTGCGCAAATCGCTCGAGGCCGCCTTCTTCCCGAAGCTCGCCCAGGAAGACCGGGGCGTACGGAAAGATACGGCAGGCAGGGATGCCGCGGCCACGGGCGCGCCGCAAGCACCAAGCGCGGGCGGCACGCTCGAGACCTGTGCCCGCGCAATCGTGCGCGGCACGAGGACCCGCCCGGACGCGCACGACGTCCGCGGCCCCGTCCTGAGCTTTGGCTACCGTGGCGCGAACGACCCCATGACCAGGACGAGGCGGGTCGTGGCCCTGCGCCTGCGCGTCCACGAGGGCGAGGTCATGCTCGATGCCTACGACCTCGACGCGCGCGGCGAGCGCACCTTCCGCGTGGGCCAGATGGAGCACCCCGCGCTTGGGGAGGCCTGCCACACCGTTCCCGTCGGCAGTGAGGGCAAGACCAGCGAGCGCGTGGTACGCGTCGCCTGTCGAGGGCGCGCCACGGACAAGGTCCTCGGCTGGGAGGGCGTTCACATCCTCTCCCGCGGCAAGGGCACCACCGTCGTCGAGGTCCCCTACTTTCGCGGGGACTGGCTTCCGCGCCAGCTGCTCTCGCTCGGCGGTCTCGTCACCATCGATGATGAGGGACTTCTCCGGGAGATGCGCGCCATCGCGCGGGAGGACCTTGATCGGGCACGGGCAATCAGGGACGCCCGGGCCGTCGGCCAACGCGAGACGGACGCCCAGGCCGCCGAACAACGCGAGACGAACGCCCCGGCTGCCGGCCAACGCGAGACGAACGCCCCGGCCGCCGCTCGGCAAGAAACGTCCACCCGACGCTAGACGCTCACCGCCAGGCTCGCGCCCTATCTCCCCTCGTGGCCCTTCCGCCAGGCCGCGAGATAGCGGCCGACCGTGTCGGTTCCCAGGGTGGAGATGCTCGTGCTTGGCAGCGACCTCAGGAAGACCTTGCCGTACCCCTTCGAGGTAAGCCGCGAGTCCGCGAGCACGAGCACGCCCGTGTCGCTCGACGTCCTGATGAGCCGTCCCGCCGCCTGCTTCACGGCCAACACGGCCTCTGGCAGGCTCCAGCGACGCCACGCCTGGCGGTCCCTCGCCGAGCGCTCCTGCACGAGTGGGTCGCGCGGGCTCGCGAAGGGGAGCTTGGGAATGACCACGCAGCGCAGCGTCTCGCCCGCGGCGTCAAACCCCTCCCAGAACGACTTGAGCGCCATGAGCGAGAGCTCACGCTCACCCACGAAGCGCTCGCGCAGGCGGCGGGCAGACGATCCGCGCTCCTGCATGGCCACCTCCAGGCCCGCGGCGGCAAGCCTCGGCTCGAGTGCCGCAAACACAAGCTCCATCTCGCGCCTGTTGGTGAACAGCGTGAGCACCGAGCCTCCCATGGCCACGTGCACGTCATAGAGCAGGTCCTCGAGTCGCTCGAGGTAGCCCGGCTCGCGCGGGTCGGGAATGTCCTTGGCCACGACGACCGACATGTTCTCGTCAAAGTCGTAGCAGGAGGGAAGAGAGAGCTCGCGCCACGCCGCCTCGGAGAGCAGCGCCAGGCCCGTCGCCTCGTCAAAGTGCGCGAAGCTCCCGCCCACCGTCATCGTCGCCGAGCAGAAGGTGACGCTTCGTATTTCCGGGTACCACCTGTTGGCGAGCTCGGCGCCAACGTCGAGCTTCTCGGCCACGAGCCTCTCGGTACCGATGCGGCGCTTGGCACGCGAGACCTCGGCGGAGCACACGTACGAGTCATCCTCGCCGCCAACGATCACACGGCTCGCCTTGGCCATGTCTCCAATCTGGCGGGACACGTCGGCAAGGTCAGCGGGGAGGCCCTCGATGGCCTTCTCGCACACCTCCTGCGCCGCGTCGAGGTCATGCTTGCAGGCATCGAGCTTCTCGATGAGCGTGGCACCGACCGTGCAGACGCGCCTCCATTGGTCCGTGGAACGGGCCTCGGGGCCAAGCCACACCGTCATCGTGTCGTAGCCGCCCCCTCCGCGAGCGATCTCCGCGAGCGTGCGCACCTCGTCAAAGAAGTCGGCCGAGGCGATGCTTGCCCGCTGGGCCGTGGAGGCCGCCTTCGCGAGCAGCCCCAGCGCGGGCGTCGCTCCCTCGCGGCCGGCCGCGAGCGTCGAGAACGCATGGATGACGCCCGACTGCGTGCCACCTATGGCCTCGAACGTGGCGTGGGCGCGCTCGGCCGAGAGCTCCAGCGCCCACTGCCGGCGCGCCTCCGCCTCGAACGAGTGGGCCTCGTCCACCACCCAGTTGCGGATGGGCGGCAGGATGCGTCCGTCGGCGTCGACGTTGCGCAGGAGCAGCGAGTGGTTCGTGACCACCACATCCGCGGCCCCGGCGCGACGCCTGGCCCCGTGCAGCAGGCACAGGTTGGGAAAGAACGGGCACCGCGAGCGCTGGCACTCGTTGGAGCTCACCGTGAGCATCCGCCGCGGCACGCTGGCCCAGCGAATCCCCAGCGCGTCGAGGTCGCCCTCGACGGACTGGCTCACGTAGGCGTACGTCGTGGCTATCGCCGTGAGCATGTCCGACGCGATGGTCGCCTCGGAGCGGCCGTTGACGCGCGCCTCGTCGACGGGAAGGTCTACCTGCGCAGCACGGTTCAGCCGCCTCAAGCAGGGATAGTGGTCGTAGCCCTTGAGGCAGGCGTAAGTCACGCCGCCGGGAAGCGCCTTCGCAAGCGCCGGCAGCTCGTGGCTCACGAGCTGGTCGGTCAGCGCGTTCGTCTTGGTGGCGACGCCGCAGGTGATGCCGTTGGCCTTGGCATAGAGCGCAAGCGGCAGCAGGTAGGCGACGGACTTGCCCACGCCCGTGCCCGCCTCGATGGCACACATCGACGAGCTCGCGAGCGCCTGGCGCACCTGCTCGGCCATCTCGGCCTGCTGGGGACGCGGCTCGTACTCGCCGTACATCTTGGAGACCACGCCACCGGGCGCAAAGGCCTCGCGCACCTCGTCCGCCGAGGGCGAGCGGGGAGCGCCGTCCATCTCCTCCACGTCCGGACGCATCGTCACGCGGCGGCTGCCGACGAGGTCCCTCCGCACGCCAATGAGAGAGAAGGGCACGCCGGGGTTGGCCATGGCGAGGTGAGAGAGGATGGGGCGATAGGCCCACTCAACCTCGGGATGCATGTTCGCGAGGTGCTCGAGCAGGCCCGCCGGCAGGTCGGAGAGGCCGCAGAGGATGATGCGCCACATGCCGGCAAGTGCCTCGACGTCGTCCATCGCGCGGTGCGAGACGCCCGAGCAGCCAAAGGCGTCGGCCATGTCCTGGAGGCGGTGGGTCGAGAGCCTGGGCAGCGCGATTCGCGAGAGGGCCAGGGTGTCCACCCACAGGTCGCTCACCTCACGCCCGCCGGGCACGCGTTCGATGAACGTCCGGTCGAACGTGGCGTTGTGGGCAAGCACGGGCGCCCCGCCCACGAACTCGGCCAGCTGCGCCACGGCGTCCTCCGGCGATGGCGCGCCTGCGACGTCTGCGTCGCTGATGTGCGTGAGCGCGACGATGTTCTCGGGGATGGGCATGCCGGGGTTCACGAAGGTGCGGAACCGGTCCGTCACCGTGCGGCCACTCAGGCGCGCGGCGGCAATCTCGGTCAGCTGGCAGTGCGAGAACGACAGGCCCGTCGTCTCGGTGTCGAGGACGATGACATCATCCTCAAGCAGGCCAAACTCCTCAGTCTTCGCCCGCTCGGCGAGCCTCCCGTACCTCTCGGCCACCGACTCCGGCGTGTCCGACAGAAGAATGTCCTCTAGCACGTGCCTTCCCCTTCGCTCTTCCCGGTCTTGCGGTTCCGTTCCCCCACCTGCCTATGCCACGCCGTTCTCGCCGGCCGCGTCGGCATCCTCGTCGGCACCCTTCGGCTCCGACCCGCGAGCCCCGCGCTCGAGCGCAAGCTCCACGAGCCTCCGGCACAGCTCCGAGAAGCCCATGCCGGCGCGGCGGGCGGCATCCGGCATGAGGGAGCTTGCCGTCATGCCCGGCACCACGTTCGTCTCCAGCATGTAGGGCGTGCCGTCGTCCGTCACGATAAAGTCGCTGCGCGAGGCACCCGAGCACCCAAGCGCCTGGTGCGCGCGGCACGCCAGCTCCTGCGCACGGGTCACCGTCGTCTGCGGCAGCTCCGGCGGAATCACGTGGTGCTTTGCCGGGTCCTCGTACTTCGACGCGAGGTCGTAGAACCCAGCATCGTAGCGAATCTCCACCGCGGGCAGGGCGTCGGGATGGTCGTTGCCAAAGACGGGAACCGTGATCTCCGTGCCCGAAACCGCCTGCTCCACCAGCACGCGCCTGCCAAAGTGAAACGCCTCCGTCACGGCGGCGGGCAGCTGGTCGGCCTGCGTCACGCGCGTGATGCCATAGCTCGAACCGTTGGAGACGGGCTTCACGAACACGGGCAGGCCCAGGGCCTCGACAACCACGTCCACCTGCAGGGACTCGTCGGCATAGAGCACGATGTCCTTGGGCGTCGGGATGCCGTGCTCGCGATAGATGTCCTTGGCCTTGGCCTTGTCGGACGCGATGGCACTCGCGAGCACGCCGGAGAATGTGTAGGGAATGCCCAGCAGCTCAAGGAATCCCTGCACGCAGCCGTCCTCGCCATAACGCCCGTGGAGCGCCACGAAGGCGACGTCGTAACCGCCGTCGGCGATGGCACGCACAAAGTCTGGGGAGGCCACGTCCAGCACGTCTACCTGCGAGAATCCCGCTTGCTTGAGCGCCTCTGCGCACTCCTTGCCGCTTGCGAGCGACACCTCGCGCTCGTCCGACCACCCTCCGCAGAGCAGGGCCACCTTGCTCATGGTCACGTCGTCCATGATGGATACCTCCCAGGCTGTGGTTTGGCTCACGTACGCCACGCCAAGCCTGCGATACACTTGTTGCATCTGTGCCTTCGCATCCGTGACGGCACGGTCACATCAGTGTTCTCACGCCAGAAAGGCAGCGGCATGCTATCACATGATACCGAGTCGTCCCCGTCCTCGCTTGACCTGCGCTCGCTCTCCCACGAGGAACTCCTCGCCCTCGTGACCGAGCTTGGCTGGCCATCGTTCAGGGCCAAGCAGGTCGAGGACTGGTTGTGGAAGCACCACGTCTCATCCTTTGACGAGATGAGCAACGTTCCGGCGGCGCTTCGCAAGCAGCTCGCCGAGCGCGGCACCCTTGGCGGAGTCTCTGAGGTCGCGCGACAGGTGTCCAACGACGGTAGCCGCAAGTACCTCGTCGAGTACGCGGACGGCACGCGTGCCGAGTGCGTCGGCATGCCCACGCGCAACCGCCTCGCCGTCTGCGTCTCCACCCAAGCGGGGTGCCGCATGGGCTGCGTATTCTGCGCCACCGGCATGGGCGGTTTCTCGCGCTCTCTCACGGCCACCGAGATGTTTGACCAGGTCACGCACGTTGCCGACGACTTCCAGACGCGTGTCTCGAGCGTCGTCATGATGGGCCAGGGCGAGCCGTTCAACAACTACGACAACGTGCTCGCCGCGCTGCGCATGCTCAACTCCCCCAACGGAGCCGGCATCGGCGCCCGCCATCTCACGGTCTCTACCTGCGGCATCGTTCCCATGATCCGCCGCTTTGCCAAGGAGCCCGAGCAGTTCACGCTCGCCGTCTCGCTGCACTCCGCCGTCCAGGCCACACGCAACCAGCTCATGCCTGGCGTGCGCAAGTACTCTCTCGGCCGCCTTCACGAGGTCATGGAGAAGTACGTCGAGAAGACCGGACGCAGGCCCACGTACGAGTACGCCCTCATCGGCGGCGTGAATGACAACGCCAACGAGCTCGATGCCCTCTGCGACTTCACGCGCGGCACCCTCGCGCACGTGAACCTCATCCAGCTCAACGACCTCGAGGGCTCCAAGCTCAAGCCCTCCACCACCGAGAAGGCCGAGCTTTTCGTTCGTGCGCTTGCCTCCGTTGGCGTTGAGGCCACGATTCGCAACTCGCGTGGCGCGGACATCGATGCGGCCTGCGGCCAGCTTTCGCAGAAGCACAAGTAGGAGAGGACTTGTCATGGGTCTTCGCCTTGGCTTGCCAAAGCTCTGGTAACTGCTCGTTTCTCAGACGCTCGCATAGGCTACACACGACAGGGGAGGCTGCGGTTCTTCGCCGTAGCCTCCCCTTTTTCGCTTCGATCCGTTGTTTCTTGTCTGTTCAGCAGACTACAAACATGTGTTCGCTAGTATCCTGCGTCCTTCCATTGCTGACGAACCCATGCGCGGTTCTGCTCGTCATCAATCTCCGATTCCTCAACCCCACCAGTCATATAGAGGTTGATGAGATGGTTGAGCAATCCACCCATGGCCCCAGCCGCTTGCTTCACACTCGTTCTGGCTCTCTCGTTCAGTAGTCCGCTCCAGGTAAAGCTGATTGCCCCGGCTAGGAAAGCAGCGCTCAGCGCGACTCTCCTTATTCGTCCCATTCGGCATCACCTTCTTGATGATCAACCGGTTGAATCTGCTCAAGGATTCGAGCAAGCTCTTCCTCATCCTTGAACTCGATCTCAATCTTGTTCTTACCCCGGACCTGCTTGACCTTCACGTTCGTATCGAGCATCTGTCTAAGCTGACGCGCGGCACGCTTGTAGGTTTGCGGTGTCGGCACACGCGGCCTTGGCGCTTCCTTCTCGACAGAAAACAACGGAGCAAGGTTTTCTGTCTGGCGCACCGTCAAATTATCCTTGACAACCTTCTGAGCAAGTTCCACCCTGCCTTCCTCGGTAGGCACGGCAAGGATGGCTCGAGCATGGCCTGCCGTCAGAAGACCCTGCTCAATCATCTCCTGGACCACCGTCGGCAGGTCCATGAGCCTCAGGGTATTCGCTATCGCAGAGCGAGACTTGGAGAGAATCTTGGCTAAGCCCTCCTGGGTCAGGCCCTGAGAATCGATGAGCTGACGGTACCCCTTGGCTTCTTCCATCGGACTCAAATCAGAACGTTGAAGATTCTCGATGAGGGCGAGCTGGAAGACTTCCTTGTCGTCGATGTCTCGAACGACGGCAGGTATCTCCTTTAGCCCAGCAAGCTTGCTAGCCTGATACCTTCGCTCACCTGCGACAATCTGGTACTTGCCGCCAATCTTGCGAACGAGGATTGGCTGCAGAACGCCATTCTGCCTGATAGAGTCAGCAAGCTCCTGAAGTGCCGTCTCGTCAAAGTTTTTACGAGGCTGATTGGGGTTTCGAGTAATCTTGCTAATCTCAATCGTTGCCTCAGGCTCGCTGCCCGTCTCGGCTGTTGCTTCACTAATCAGTGCGTCAAGTCCACGGCCTAGTCCGCCCTTCTTAACCACGACGAATCACTTCCCTCGCAAGATTTCTATATGCAATCGCTCCCTTGTTCATTCCGGCATACATGGCAATGGGTAAACCATGACTCGGAGCCTCAGAGACTTTGACGCTTCGAGGTATGACTGTCTTGAAGACCTTGTTGCCGAAGTACTTACGAACCTCCTCGACAACCTGGTTTGAAAGCGTTGTTCTCTTGTCAAACATGGTCATAAGAACGCCGTAAACCTCGAGCTCACGATTAATGCTGGCCTTGACGAGCTTCATCGACTCAAGAAGTTTGGTTACTCCCTCAAGCGCATAGTACTCGCACTGAATCGGGATAAGGAGACCATCGGCAGCAGCAAGTGCATTGATGGTCAGAAGCCCCAGAGAAGGGGGGCAATCAATGAATACGTAGTCAAACTCGTCCCTTATGGACTCAATCATCGTCTTGAGAATGCTCTCTCGGGCAATCTTCGAGACAAGCTCGATTTCAGCACCAGCAAGTTGAATCGTCGCAGGGACAACAAAGACCTTCTTCTCCGGAGTTGCTACGATAAGGTTCTCGATTGGGTAGCCATCCATAAGAGCATCGTAAATATCGTGCTCAAGGCTATCCTTGTCTATGCCGTAACCACTCGTCGTGTTACCCTGAGGATCAAAGTCAACGACAAGGCACTTTTTATTCTCTTCTCCTAAAGCTGCAGAGAGATTTACTGCAGTTGTCGACTTACCAACTCCACCTTTCTGGTTGATAATCGCCAGAACTCGTGACTTCTTACTTGGTTTGCCCCTTTTTACATCCTTAAAGCTCATATAACTCCCCTTGACGCGCTGTTTCACATGAAATACGTTAATTCTATGCCTCTTAATAGTAGTTTAGAAATCGTTGTTTCACGTGAAACATGTCAGATATTCGATAAAGGGTTCCTTTTAGCTTCTCCTGTCTTTCGAGGTAGCTTTACTTCTGAAGCAGCTACTTTCCTGTAAATATAGAACTCTCGATGACCATAATCAGCAGGCAATTCATATGTTTCACGTGAAACAAGTTGCAAGCCACAGATATTTGCGGTTGAAACAGCATTATCTAGCTCATCACCACTGGGATTACCCTTTCCACAGATTAAAAACCCTCCTTTTGAAAGAAAAGGCGTCGCGTATTCAATAAGGACATCTAAAGAAGAAAGCGCACGAGCCACAACAAAGTTGAAACTATGAGTGTTACCTATGGCAAAGTCCTCAAGCCGTGAATGAACACAGCTGATTCGATTCGAAAGACCAAGAGAATCAACAAACTCAGAGCATGCTGCGACTTTCTTTCCAACAGAATCGAGAAGAGTTACCTCATATGGACGAGTACAAGCCAATGGAATACCTGGGAAACCACCACCGGTACCCATATCAAGCAAAGTCGAAGCCCTTTTGGACTCACATAGCTTATCTAAGGGCTTCAAGAACAATAGTGAGTCGAGAATATGAAGTACGAGAGCATCATAGGGCTCTCGAATGCTCGTAAGATTAAGAATGCGATTTTTCTCCAACATGAGTTTCAAATCGGTCAAAAGAAGATTGATCTGATCTGCCGTAAGAGAAAGCTCGAATTCATCGGACCATTCAGATAACTTGGCAGCAAACATCTTTTCATTAAAAGTGACCGACTCAAGTTCAGTATTTGTGGACTTAGACATCTAAACTCCCTTGGACAATCGACAAGACAATCATACGGGAATTCTGTAAGTGAGTCTGCGAAATGAACTGAACACTGAAATCGTACTCAGTAAGAACAGGTGTACTAGTGAAGAAACTGACAGGAGATAAGGTGAACAAATTACATTGCACCAAGAATCGATAGGTAGCAACAGAAATCATAACGAAAATCATCAGATGAAATCTCGTTGAGGATTGATAAGAGGATTGTCAGCGATTGACTGTCGTAGAAATTTACAGCATGAAATTAGTACAGGTGAGAACAGGTTGTATTTTGAAGAATGAACAAGACAAAAACTGAGTCCCGAGTCCCGAGTCCCGAGTCCCGA
>CWGU01000006.1_pt1 | contig 46973 bp, 35 predicted proteins | sample 667921 | NCBI WGS metagenome assembly CWGU01 (sample SAMEA3735815, study PRJEB9488) | human gut metagenome | biome: ENVO:mammalia-associated habitat; material: ENVO:feces | place: Malawi | collected 2009-02-27 | reverse complement strand
GGCGCTACACCACTTTTCGTGACGCGACTGGGTATATAATTTGACCTGCGGTTTTGCAAACTGCTCGAAAGCCACCCTCGCTGATTCACTTACGATTGCAGCTGGCGGCTTGCACGATAAAGGGCTGTTGAGTATCAAAACGGGCGTTTTCGGCGCCATCGAGCCTCCAAAGGCGTCCCACCGCGCCCTTTGGGACAAAAACTAAAACTCAACCCCCTGAGTTTGAAATGAGATTTTAAAGTTGTCCCAGCTTTTGCTCCCGAGGCCGACGAAACGCGACATGGTGTTACCTGGCGGCACTCGGCCCGAGACGGCATCGAAAACTGGGTGCAACTGGAGTGGCGGGACGGCAGAACCGTCGCCATCGAGTGGGAATAGTTCCGCCTGATTTTGACCATAATTGGCGATTTAACGCCCTTATTTTCTCCAGATAATGAGATAATAAGGGCGTTTCTTCATGTTAGGAGGAAAAGTGGACCGGTTTCTCATGGATGACCTCGTCAAGTGGAAGAGTTCGAAACGCCGCAAACCACTCATCCTCAACGGTGCGCGCCAAGTGGGAAAGACGTGGCTGCTCAAGGAGTTCGGCAGGATCCAGTTCAAAAACGTCGCCTATGTCAGCTTCGACGACAACCCGCTCATGGCGGCCGCCTTCGACGAGGGCTACGACATCCCAAGGCTGATAACGATTCTCCAGGCCGTCACGGGCGAACGCATCGACCCTTCGACCACGCTCATCGTCTTTGACGAGGTACAGGAATGCCCCAAGGCCCTCACCTCGCTCAAGTACTTCTGCGAGAACGCGCCCGAGTACCATATCGCCGCGGCTGGCTCCCTTCTGGGCATCCTCGTCCACGAGGGCACCGGCTTTCCCGTGGGAAAGGTCAATCTGCTCGACCTGCATCCCCTGAGTTACCGGGAGTTCCTTCATGCTACGGGCAACGGCGGGCTCTGCGACATCATCGACAGCGGGGATGCCCTGATGATAGACTCCCTAGCACTGAAGTTCACCCAGCTCCTTCGGCAATACTATTACGTGGGGGGCATGCCCGAGGCGGTTGCGGCATTCACCGATACAGGCGCCCTCTCCGATGCAAGGGAGGTGCAGGAGCAAATCCTCTTCGGCTACGAGCGCGATATCTCCAAGCATCTTTCCGCCAGGGAGACCGAGTACACCCTGGCCGCCTGGAAGTCCGTTCCAGCGCACTTGGGCCAGGAGAACAAGCGCTTTGTGTTCGGCCATATCAGGGATGGTGCCCGCGCGAGGGACTACCGGCTCGCCATCACCTGGCTCACCCAAGCCGGCATAGCCACGCCAGTGCTCCGAATCTCTAAGCCCGGAATCCCTCTGGCTCCCTACGCCGATGACGCAATCTTCAAGCTCTTCACCTTGGATGTTGGCCTCCTCGCCGCCATGGCTGGTCTCGACGAGGCGAGCGTCATCGCCGGCAACTCGGCTTTCACGGAATTCAAGGGGGCCCTCACCGAGCAGTACGTCTGCCAGCAGCTCGTTTCGGACTGCGGCCTCGTGCCCTTTTACTGGTCGGCCGAGAACTCCAGCGGCGAGATCGACTTCCTCGTGCAGGCCGGGTCCAGCGTGTTCCCCATCGAGGTGAAGGCCGAGGAGAGCCTGCGCGCGAAGAGCCTCCGCGCCTTCAGCGGGCGCTACGAAGGCATGAGCCCCCGCAGGTTCAGCATGTCGGGCTTCCGGGATCAGGGCTGGATGCGGAACATTCCCCTGTACGCGATCGGAAATATTGCAAATTGGGAATAGGGCTGCCGAGCTCGGCAACGATGGTTGCAAACAGGCGGTAACCCAACCTGCGAACAGGGGATAGCTGATTCTGCGAATACTTGATGACTTTCGTGACATCCGAAGCCATGACAGAGGCCCCGAAAACCATGACCATAATTTGGCCGCATGGATCTTCCCGAATCGTTGCGACTGGAGTGATTTGGACAAACTGGAAAGACTGAGACCGGTTGGGGCAAACCCAGTGAACCCCGTACGCGGCGGGCGTGATTCCGTTCGGGCCCGAGCTGTCAACCACGGTGCGTACCGCGAGTCCCGAGCGCACGTTCTGGGAGAAGGGCACCATCCTGCGCCGGGAGGCCAACACACCCAAGGGCAAGGCCATGCCCAGGCGCTACTCTCGCCATTACTACGACATATACCGCCTTGGCCACTCCTTCGACGGGCGACGTCGAGAACAGGCAGTCGCGTCACGAAAAGTGGTGTAGCGCCCCTCCGGGGCAGTGAGCCTCGCCCCGAATCCTACGCCGCCCTCCTCTTCCTGTCGAACGCCGCGCCCACGAGCGCGAGCACCCGCTCCTCGTCCTCCCTCGTCGTCGCCGGCCGGGCGGCGGGCTCGTAGCCCCTCGCGAGGCTCCTGCGGTCCATGAAGTTCGTGGCGGCGGCCCAGGCGTCGTCCTGGTCGCAGCACACCGCCCCGACGAGCCTCACGAGCGACTCCACCGACGGGAACACCTGCACGACCCGCGCCCTGCGCTTTATCTCGGCGTCCGTCCTCTCCTGGATGTTGTTCGTCCTGATCCACCTGCGGTGCTCCGGCGGGAAGTCGAGGTAGGCCAGCGCCGAGGGGGCGGCCGCCTCGAGCCTCGCCGCGCACGCCTCGTCCGCGCCGGCCAGCAGCTCGACCGCCCGGGCCCAGCCGGCCCTCACGAGCCCCTCGTGGGCGTCGGAGACCACGAGCCCGGCCCCCGACAGGCCGCGGGCGCGCAGCGAGAGCAGGAAGGAGCGCCACGACAGGTGGCTCTCGGCGTCGACGCACTCGAGGCCGACGACCCTTCTCGCGCCCTCCCTCGAGGCCGCGACGGCCGCGGCGAGGGCGGCCCTCCTGGGCCTGCCGGCCTCCCGGCAGGGCACGTAGATGGCGTCGAGCCACGGGTAGGGCCACTCGACGTGCCCGAGCGGCGCGGACCTGAGCGCCGCCACCTCGGCGTCGAGGGCCTCGCAGAGGCGCGAGACCCTCGAGCGCCCCATGCCCTCGAGGCCCATCTCGGCCGCGACCGCCTCGACCTTCCTGGTCGAGGCGCCCCTCGCCCACATCTCGCGGACGCAGGAGGCGAGCGCCGCGTCGGTCCTCGACCGCCTCGAGACGATCTCCTCGGGGAAGTAGCCGCCCTCGCGGAGCCTCGGCACCCTGGGCGTGACCCTGCCGACGCAGGTGTCGAGCGCCCGCTCGCGGTAGCCGTTCCCGGCCACCCCGAGCTCCGCGGCCATCTCGGAGGCCTGCTCGTCCATCACGGCGTCGGGCGGCGACTCCAGAAGGCCGCGCGCCGTCGCGTTCAGGTCGATGCTGCCGTCGGGCCTGGCCGCGGCCCGAGCGGCGGCGCCCTCGTGTACAGTGTCCATTGCGGTCGTCCTCTCTCCCGAACCGCATGCCTGGCAGCTCACGATTCTAGAGGGGCGGCCGCGCCCCTTCGGCGCGGCCGGCTTCCCGCTTACACCACAATTCGGGACGCGTCCGCGTTCTTCGGCGACGGTCCCGCCGAGGGAGGCAGGCCTGCGAAACCCCAAGCGGCGCGCCCGCGAGGCGTCGAAGGCCCTTAAGCGGCCGGCGATGGGAACCAAGGCGCAGCGGGCGCTCGCGAGTCAGCGGGAGGCGATGAAACGGGAGTCGGTCCGCGCAAGAAGCCAACGTCGCGCGGACGAGGCGGAGGCGCGCTTCGAGCAGCGGAAGCTGAGGCGCAAGCAGGGGCATCGCGGACATTGATCGCCATCTGTGGCAACCCTTAAACCCTTATACAGAAGCGGTGGCAGTTTCACTTGAAACCGACACCGCTGTCCATTGCGCCGCTCGTCAACAGCCAATCTCCATCCCGCTCAGAAGGTCCTCCCCTCCTGCATGAACTCGGGGATGTTGGCATGGATGATGCCGTCCCTTTGCTGAATGGGATCGTTTCGCGTCAACAGGTACTTGGGGTAGTTGTCTCTGATCTGCTCGAACGGGCGGTATTCGCGCTCCTCGGTGGACCGGTCGGCCATGATGGTCATTGCGACCTGAACGTATGCGTAGCCCATCTCTGGGTTTCTGAGGATGAAGTCGCATTCCAGCTTTCCGATGCGCCCGACGCTGACCTTGCAACCCCGCGCGCGAGCGTAGCGGTAAACGATGTTCTCGAGGACGGGTCCGTAGTTGATGCGGTTGTCGGCGTTGAGGGCGAAGTAGAAGCCCAGGTCCGCCAGGTAGTACTTCTGCTCACCGCGCAGCAGTTTTCGCGACTTCAGGTCGAAGCGCGCACACTTGCTGACGATCTTCGCGTCCTCGAGGATCTGAAGGTATCGCGCGAGAGTCTCGCGCTTGACCTTCACGCCCCGCTTGCTTTCGAGGTCGGACTGGATGTTCGCAAGCGAAGTGGTGGCGCCGAAGTTGTTGATGACGTGGTCGCGCACCTGGTTGAACACGGAGACGTTCTTGATCTTCACGCGCCTGCGGATGTCCTTTTCGAAGATCTCCTGGATTACCGCCGCGACGTAAGCGCGCTTGTCGGCGAGCTGGGGGTAATCCAATGCCTTCGGGAAGCCTCCCTCGAGGATGTAGGCATCGAATTCCGCGACCGGATTCGGGTTCATGGGCAGCCCCGAGAAGCGCTTCATCTGGCAATATTCGCCAAAGTCCAGCGTCTGCATCTCGAATTCGATGTAGCGCCCGGTTAGCTTCGTGGCCAGCTCGCCCGAGAGCAGATAGGAGTTCGACCCGGTGATGAAGATGGAGAAGCCGCCTTCGGTGCGAAACCCGTTGAGCACGTCTTCGAAACCCTCGACGTTCTGCACTTCGTCGATGAAAAGGTACTTCGTCCCCGAGACAGCGAGCAGGGGCTCAATGAGGGCCTCGAGCTGTTCTGGAGCCTTGACAGATCGGTACCCGTACCGGTCTAGGTCGAAAAAGACGATGTGCTCGTCATCGACGCCTTCGGCCCTCAACTCTTCGGCGACGCACTGCATGAGGCAGGACTTGCCGCAGCGGCGGACGCCGGTGATGACCTTGATTATCCCGTCGTCATGGTAGAAGCCGCGAATCTTCTTCAGATAGTTTTCGCGAGGGAATAGACGCATACTGGCTCCAGTCTTCATTGGAGCCAGTATATCAAATCATATGTTTATGGGAGTATAGTATATCAAAGGTATGATTTGTACCCCCATAACTGAGGAATTTTCTACTCCCTCTCAATACCTTCTGTCGTCCGCAACGTGTCGCCTCGTGCCGTATCGTCCACATCGTGCCTCCTCGTGCCGTCTCGTCCGAATCGTCCGCGAATCACGCGGCTGATTCGGGTTCTCGGGAATAGCAGCACAGCCGCCCCAAGGCCGCGGTTCCCCTTGCGACTACTCCCCGTTTCGCGAGCAGGAATGGTTGCAGGCGGCTTGACCCCCCCCCTGATTCGCGTGAATCAACATACTTGGGAGACTTTCGGAAGGCTTAAGGTGCGAAGCTAGAACAGGTCTCCGTCCTCCTTCAGGAATTCCATGAGATTCAGGTGACGTACGCCGTCACGTTGGTTTCGCAAGGGATCCAAGGTGAACAGGTAGCGCGGCCACCCATCGCGTATTTTCGAGAACGGCGCGTACTCGCGCTCCTCGACCTTCGAATCCATCACCGTCATCGACACCTGCACGTAGGCGTACTCGTCGCCTTTACGGACGATGAAGTCGCACTCGAGCTTGCCAATTCTCCCCACGCTCACCGAATAGCCCTTCGACAGCAGGTGCGTGAACAACGCGTTCTCCAATGCCGGCCCATAGTTCAGCCTGGCGTCCGTGTTGCGCGCGCGGTATATCGCGGGATCCGCGAGGTAATACTTCTCCTCGCCGCGAAGCGATCGTCGCGATTTGAGGTCGAAGCGGGGGCACTTGTACAGCAGCTTCGCGTTTTCCAGCAGATCGAGATAGCCCGACAGCGTCTGGTGCTTTACCGCGATATGCTCGACGTCCCTCAGGTACTCGACCACGTTGGAGAGGTTGGTCGTCGCGGCGAAGTTATTGATGGCGTACGCCATCGACCGTTCGAAGGCCACGGTGTTGCGAATCTTCTTCCGCGCCTTGATGTCCTTCTCTATGATCTGGTCGACGACGTCCCTGGCGTAGGCGTCCTTCGCCTGCGGATCGGTGAACCCCAGCGAACGGGGGAAGCCGCCCTCCCTGAGCCATGTCTCGAATTCCCTCGCATCGTTTTCCAAGGCTTGACCTAAATTGCTCTTCATCTGGAGGTACTCACCGAAGCCCAGGGTGAACATGTCGAACTCCACGTAGCGCCCGGTGAGCTTGGTGGCCAATTCGCCCGAAAGGAGGTAGGAGTTCGATCCGGTAATGAAAACCGAGAAGCCACCGTCATTTCGGTACGCGTTGACGACATCTTCGAACCCCTCTACGTTTTGGACCTCGTCGATGAAGAGGAACTTGGGGTCGTCGTCTTTCAGCCTGGCCCCGATGGCTTCTTCAAGCTGGTCGGGGGTTCGAATCCCGCGAAGCCTCCTGGAATCAAGATCGAGGAAGACGACGTCCTTCTCCGGCACGCCGCGTTCGAGAAGCTCGTCGGCTATGGATTTCATGAGGCATGATTTGCCGCAGCGGCGCACGCCGGTTACGACCTTGATGATGTCGTCCGCATCGTAATAAGGCCTAATCTTCTTCAGATAGCGTTCCCTGCGAAACAACGACTCGCTCATCCGCGCACCAAACTCCCGTTAACGGTCAATATATTGCATTATATGAGACTTTTGCCCCTTAACACGCATGCAAATTGACCCATTCCGTCCAGCCGTTCTGGCTACCGCCGAGCACGAACACGGCGGCGGCGCTTGGGCTCGCGAACTCGACGTCATCGGCAAGCTCCATGCGGTCGCTTGCCTCGCCGAAGAGCCGCCTGCGGGCGGCGATGGCGCCCTGGTTCTTCAAGACGGGTCTGGAGAGCTCGACCATGGAGCCCGCGGGCACGGTGAAGCGGCCCGTGTCATTGTCGTAGCGCCCACTCGCGCGGACTCCGTTCTTCCTGGTGTGGAAGAGCGTGGAGCCCGTCGTCGGCATCGCCTCTACACGGTCGAGGTCGTAGCCGAGCGCCCTCATTCGGAAGAGTATGCCGGCGTGCAGCGCCTCGACGCGCTCCTCCTTGTACGGCGAGAGCCTGGGAGAAGGGGTCGCCGAGTTGTCCGTCTCGTAGGAGCCATGCTTGCGCACGTAGTCGTTGGTCTTGGCCTCAAGCGAGTCCAGCACGTCGCGGTCGATGTTGTTGTCGTCGTCGAGGAACATGACGGCCTTGTTCCAGAACTCCTTCTTGGCCTTGTGGGCCTCGAGGCGTCCAAGCCCCTGCGTGGTCTGTCCGGCATACACGCGGGAGAGGACGCCGTGATCCTCGTCGAGCAGGTAGTAGACACTACGGAAGGGTAGCTCGGGGAGGTGGCGGCCTCGGCCAGCTTCTCGCGCGGGACGACGACGGTGACGAGCGACTCACCCTCCACGCGGCAGATGCGTATGCCGTCCGGCTCGTTGTCGATGAGCTGCATGGTCATGGCGGTGAGGCTGATCATTGGGCACCGCCCTCCCCGTCCGGCTGGGAGTCAGCCGTGCCCCGCTCGGCGACCTCATCCATTGTGTAGGTGGCGTAGCCTTCGTAGCGGAAGCTCGCATCGATGCCCTTCATGTAGACCTGCCGGTCGTTGATGTCGCTCGTGAGCGCGGCCTTGAGCAGAGCCTTTATCTCGGTGTCGCGCACGGGGCTGCGCTCCATGGCAAGGAGATAGTCCTCCTTGTCCACGAGGTTCCAGTCGACCACCTGCCCCAACTCCTTCTTGAGGATGCAGTCGAGCCAAATTCGCGTACTACGTCCGTTGCCCTCGCGGAAGGGGTGGGCGACGTTCATCTCGACGTACTTCTCGATTATCTCGTCAAACGTGCCCTGAGGCATCCTGTCGATGGCAGCGAGCGCCGCGTCGAGGTACATGAGCGGGGCGAATCGGAAGTTGCCCTTGGCGATGTTGACCGTACGCATCTTGCCCGCAAAGGCGTAGACATCCCGGAAGAGGTAGCCGTGGATCCTCGCAAGGCCAGCGAAGGTGCCCACCTCGAACGTGTCGAGCAGGCCGCTCTCGAAGAGCTCAAGGGCGCGCTGCTTGGTCAGCAGCTCCTCCTCGCGGGCAAGCTCCGCTTCGCTCGCAATTCCTAACTTGTTATCAAGCATCAGCGCCCTCCTACAAACACCAAGTGCCAAGCCCCCCAAAAAACGAGCGTCTACTTCACTTGGAATAAACGCATGCCGGTTCCAATCTTCATTGGAACCGGCATATCAAATTAGAGGTTTATTGGGGTATTCACTGTCGTTTAAATTAAATACGCCCCAACAACCAAGGAAATATCTATTCCCACTCAATCGTCGCGGGCGGCTTGCTCGTGATGTCGTACGCCACACGGTTGACGCCCGGAACCTCAGCCACGATGCGGCTGCTCACGCGCGTCAGCACGTCGTAGGGAATCTTCGCCCAATCGGCCGTCATGGCGTCGGAGCTCTCCACGGCGCGCAGGATGATTGGGCGCGCGTAGGTGCGCTCGTCGCCCATGACACCCACGGACTTGATGTCCGGCAGGACGGCAAAGTACTGCCAGCAGCTGTGCTCGCTGTTGCGCTCGCCGGTCTCCTCGAACAGGCGCTCGTTGTACGCGTCCAGCTCCTCGCGCACGATGGCATCGGCGTCCTTCAGGATCTCGAGCTTCTCGGGCGAGACGGCGCCGATGATGCGGATCGCGAGGCCCGGGCCCGGGAACGGCTGACGGTACACGATGTGCTCGGGCAGGCCCAGCGCCAGGCCAAGCTCGCGAACCTCGTCCTTGAAGAAGTGGTCCAGCGGCTCGATGAGGTCGAAGTGCACACCCTCCGGGAACGGAATCAGGTTGTGGTGGCTCTTGATGGTGCTCGCCTTGCCACCGGTCTTGCGCGCGCCGCTCTCGATGATGTCCGGATAGATGGTGCCCTGCGCGAGGTACTGCACGGGACGGCCGTCCTCCTCCAGCTGCTTGGCGACAGCGAAGAACTCCTCCCAGAACTGCGTGCCGATGATGCGACGCTTCTGCTCCGGCTCCGTCACGCCGTCCAGCAGCGCGGCATAGCGGTCCTCGGCGTGCACGTGGATGAAATCGACGTCGAACTGCTTGGTGAAGACCTCCTCCACCTGCTCCGGCTCGTTCTTACGCAGCAGGCCGTGGTTCACGAACACGCAGGTCAGCTGCTTGCCGATGGCGCGAGAGCAGAGCGCCGCGACAACGGAGGAATCCACACCGCCCGAAAGCGCCAGGATCACGCGGTGGTCGCCCACCTTCTCGCGAATCTCGGCCACCTTCTGGTCGACCAGGCCGCTCATGGTCCAGTTCTTCTCGAGCCCACAGATGTTGAACAGGAAGTTGGAGAGCACCTGGTTGCCGCACTCGCTGTGGCGCACCTCGGGATGGAACTGCGTGGAGTAGAGCCTCTTCTCCGGGCACTCCATCGAGGCCACGGGGCACACGTCAGTGTGGCTCGTCACGACGAAGCCCTCCGGGGCGCGACTCACGGCGTCACGGTGGCTCATCCACACGGTCTGCTCGGCAGGCGTACCGGCAAAGAGGGCGCTCGCTTGGCCGGCCTCGGCATCCTCGTCAACATAGAGCTTGGCGGGGCCGTACTCGCCCACCTCGGAGTGCGCGACCTCGCCGCCCAGCGTCACGGCCATGATCTGGTGGCCATAGCAGAAGCCCAGCACCGGCGCACCCAGCTCCAGCACGGCGGGATCGATCTTCGGGGCGTCGTCGGCGTAGACGCTCGCCGGGCCGCCGGAGAGGATGATGGCGCTCGGCTGCTCGGCGGCAATCTCGGCCGCCGAGGCGTCGCACGGCATGATCTCGGAGTAGACGTGCAGGTCACGGACTCGGCGGGCGATGAGCTGCCCGTACTGGGCACCAAAGTCGAGGACGATGACCTTCTGCTTGGCGGCACTTGGCTGCATGGGCTCCTCCATGGACGACGTTTGACGTGGGCGGGGGCCTTCCGCACCTTCCCACCCCGACTCTCCAACTGCACAATCATACGATACGCCAGCGTAGCGAGCACGGCGCAGCGGCCTTTCAGCCTTGTCAAGAGTCACGGTGTTCTTGTGAACACTCCCTGACCAAACCGTGTACTTTTTTGGGTTCCCGCAGCTCGCGAGTATCATTGATGCGCTTAAACACTGCTGCCACGACTTGGCAGCACGCATAGGGACCAAGGAGCTTGCATGCTCAGACGCAAGGCCACCAAGAACCAGGACCGCGACGCACAGGGCGCACCCCAGCCCTACTCACGCACCTCGCTCGACCGCTATGCCAGCGCCCGCACCAAGCGCAAGGCCAAGGGTGCCGTCCGTGCCGTGGTCATCACCATCATCGCCGTGCTGGCGCTGGGCTGCACCGTGGCCTTCGCGTACCTCTCCAACATCTCCAGCAAGCTCAACCAGGGAATCGACTCGGCCCTGCGCGGCCAGCTCACCGAGACGGCGAGCGGCGACCCGTTCTACATGCTGCTCATCGGCATCGACAAGTCGTGGGACCGCGCCGAGAGCGCGGAGTATGGCGCCGATGACGCCGCCTACCGCACCGACTCCATCCTGCTTGCGCGCGTCGACCCCTCCAACAAGCAGGTCACGCTCGTCTCCATCCACCGAGACACGCTCGTCGACTTTGGGTCCGACGGCGGCAAGCAGAAGATCAACGCCGCCTACTCCATCGGCGCCGCCAAGAAGGACAAGGGCGAGGACACGAGCGGTGCGGCCTACACCGTGGAGACCATCTCGAAGTTCGCCGGCGTCCCCATCACGCATTACGCCGAGATCGACTTCGACCAGTTCGTCTCCGTGGTCGACACCATTGGCGGCATCGACGTGAACGTGCCCGTCGACGTCATCGACCCAAAATACACGGGAGCCAACATCAAGGCCGGCCAGCAGACCATCAACGGCGAGCAGGCTCTGCAGCTCTGCCGCGCGCGCCACGCCTACGACAAGTACGGAGATGGCGACGTCTACCGTGCCGCCAACCAGCGCATGGTCATCGGCGCCATCCTCAAGAAGGTCCTCGCAAGCGACCCGGCCACCATCACCAACACGGTCAACACGCTCGCGGGCAGCGTCTCGACTGACCTCTCCATCCAGGACATCCTCTCGCTCGCCACGACGTTCCGCGGCTTCGACATGAACACCAACATGTTCAGCGGTATGGAGCCCACCAACTCGAAGATCATCAACGAAACCTGGTACGAGATCTGCGACACCAAGGCCTGGCAGAAGATGATGACCCGCGTGAACCAGGGCCTCTCCCCCTACGAGAGCGAGTCCGAGGACTCCGCGCTGGGCGTTGCCGGCGCGGGCACGGCCACCAAGAACGCCGACGGCTCCACCGACGCGGCCACGTCTGCCAGCACCACGGGCTCCTCGGCAAGCGACTCCTCTGCCGCCACCGAACACTCCGGCACGGTCGAGGTCTTGAACGGCGCGGGCGTGAACGGCCTGGCGGGACGCGTCGCATCCTCCCTCTCCAAGCAGGGCTTTGACACGAAGGCGGCCACGGCCGACAGCTACGACTACAGCACGACGCGCATCATCTACGTGGGCGAGGAGAACAAGGCCAAGGCCCAGGCAGTCGCCAAGTCGCTGGGCCTCTCCAACGTGCGTGCCGATGACGGAACCTACTCGGGCGAGGCGGACGTCGTGGTGGTCCTCGGCCAGGACATGGCCAACAACTAGTGGCCCGCCACGACTTTGACTGGAGCCGTGCCGCGGCCGACCGCCAGCGAGTCGCCGGCACGCCGGACGCGCAGGGCGGCCATCGCGTCATGACCCGCGAGCAGCAGCGCGCACGCGGCGCCGCGGTTCGCCATCGCATGCCCGAGGGGGCCCATCGCCACGCGGCGCACGCCGCCAACACGCCGGACCGCTATGCCCGCATGCGCCGCGAGCGTGAGCGCGACTGGGTTGGTGCGGCCCGTTCCGCAGCCGAGAACGGCGTGGAGAGGGGCCGCCGCGCTGTCGAGGGCCGGCTCGGACAACGAGGGGGACGACCGGCGTCTCGACACCCCCACGCTCCGCTTACGCCGCGCAAGGTCTTGCACCGCGTTGGCGCCATGCTCGCCGTGCTGCTCGTGGTGATCATCGTCTTTGGCGTCAGCGTCACAGGTCGGCTCAACGACGGCATTACGTCCGACACGCGCGCGGCGCTCACGCCGGCTTTGCCAGGACAGCCTTTCTACATGCTGCTCGTGGGCACCGACAAGTCGGCAGACCGCGTGGCCGAAAACAGCACGGGCGGCGTCTATCGCACGGACTCCATGATCCTCGCGCGCATCGACCCCATCGGAGCCAAGGTCACGCTCGTCTCCATCCAGCGCGACACCCTCGTCGACCTGGGTGGCAGCTACGGCAAGCAGAAGATCAACGCGGCCTACACGCTTGGCGGGGCACCCCTCCTCATCAAGGAGGTCTCCGAGCTTGCTGGCGTGCCCATCGCCCACTATGCCGAGCTGGACTTCGACAGCTTCGTCAACGTCGTGGACGCCATCGGCGGCATCGACGTCAACATCCCCATAGACCTGCAGGACGCCGACGCGCACCTCGACGTCAAGGCGGGGCAGCAGACCATCGACGGAGTCACGGCGCTCGCCCTCTGCCGCGCCCGTCACGCCTACGACAAGTACGGCAGCGGCGACTACTACCGCACCGCCAACCAGCGCATGGTGCTCGGGGCCATCCTCAAGAAGGGGCTCTCAGGCAACCCCTTCACCCTCGTGGCCACCGTCAACGCCGCCGCCGACAGCGCCTCGACCGACCTCTCGGGCGTCGACCTCATGTTCCTGGGCCTGCGCTTCATCGGCTTCGACGCCAGCAAGGACCTCATGAGCGGCCTCGAGCCCACGACCGGCAAGCAGATTGGCGGCACCTGGTACGAGATCGTCCGGGAAGACGCCTGGAAGACCATGATGGACCGCGTCGACAAGGGTCTCTCGCCCTACGAGAGCGACGCCGACAACCCCACCGCCGGCCTAGCCGGCTAGCGTCAAGAACGCAGACCCGTCCAAAACTGCAAAATACAAGCCTCTCTCCACACCCAGCCACAAACCATCTACCAGCATTTATCAAACAAACCCACAGCTTACCCAACCGCAATACCCAGCCCCAAATACTGCACTTTTTCAAGAAAAGCCCAGCAACCGGAACCTCGTCGTGCAGGACGGCGACGTGATGCCCGCAGCCTGGAGCCGCCCCGCAACCAGAAGGGCGCAGCCCGACATCCCGAAGCGAGGGGCTAAGGGACTTGCGAAGCAAGTGACCCCGAGCGGAGGGATGTCGGGCTGCGCCCGTCAAGTTGAATAAGCCGCACCTACACGTTGAACCGAAAGTGCATCACGTCGCCGTCCCGCACGACGTAGTCCTTGCCCTCCATTCGGAGCTTGCCGGCCTCGCGCGCCCCCTTCTCGCCACCAAGCGCGATGTAGTCGTCATACGAGATGACCTCGGCCTTGATGAAGCCACGCTCGAAGTCGGAGTGGATCACGCCAGCGGCCTGCGGGGCGGTCGCGCCAATCGGCACGGTCCAGGCCTTGACCTCCATCTCGCCGGCCGTGAAGTAGCTCTGGAGCCCCAGTGTCTTGTAGGCCGCGCGCGCCAGCGTGTCCAGGCCGCTCGCCTCGAGGCCCAGGTCGGCCAGGTACTCAGCCGCTTCCTCCTCGCTCAGCTCGGAGAGCTCGGCCTCGACCTCGGCGCAGATGGGCAGGGGCTTGATACCATCGATGGGCGGCAGGTCCTCGCCTAGCTTGTCCTCGTCCACGTTGGCCACGTAGATGATGGGCTTGAGCGTGAGCAGGAAGAGCTCCTTGGCCGCGGCGCGCTCGTCGTCGGCCATGTCCATCGTGGCCGCACGGTTGCCGTCGTTCAGCCAGTCGAGCAGGCGCTTGGCAATCTCGAACTTGGGCATGAGCTCCTTGTCGCGCTTGCCCTCCTTCTCGAGCTTGGGCAGCTGCTTCTCAAGCGTCTGGATGTCGGCCAGGATGAGCTCGGTCTTGATGGTCTCGACGTCGCTCTCGGGGTCGACGAACGCGTCCGAGCGGTTGACCTCGCGCATCACGTTGGGGTCGGAGAAGTAGCGAACGACCTCGCAGATGGCATCGGTCTCGCGGATGTTGGCCAGGAACTGGTTGCCGAGGCCCTCGCCCGTGCTGGCGCCCTTGACCAGGCCCGCGATGTCCACGAACTCGACCGTGGCCGGCACGATGCGCCCCGGGTTCACGATCTTTGCCAGCTCCTTGAGCCGGCCGTCCGGCACGTCGACAATGCCCACGTTGGGGTCGATCGTGGCAAACGGGTAGTTGGCCGCAAGGCCGCCCTTCTTGGTGAGGGCCGTGAAGAGCGTCGACTTGCCCACGTTGGGGAGGCCCACGATACCGATGGAGAGTGACACGTTCGTTCCTTTCCGCGCCTGAATGCGTCTGGGGCCTGGCCGCGCGCGGCACACGTGGCGCGTCGGGGCCAGCCGCCTCGCACTATCTTAGTCGTCCGTATCCAGCTTCTCGAGGAAGTCGAGGCCGCGCTTGAGCTGCTCCATGCCCTGCTTCTTGAGGCGTTCCATCTCGGCCTTCTGCTCGGCCTGGCGCCTCTTGCGCTCAGTCTCCTCCTTGTCGGGCACCACGAGCTCCGCAGCGTTGTAGGACTCGTAGGAGAGCGCCTTTTCCGAGCAGACCTTGATGCAGGCGTCGCACTCGATGCAGTAGGCAGCCTCGACCCTGAAGACGCCGCCGTCGGTGACCTCGCACGCGCGCGTGGGGCACACCTTGGCGCAGTCGCCGCAGAGGTTGCAGCGCTCCGGGTCGCACGTGGGGCGCCTGGGCTCCATACGCACCGCGAGCTTGGGATGCCTCTGCAGAGTGGTGAGCATGATCTGCCGGCGCTGGGTCAGCACGCGCCGGCGACGGACGGTCGTAGGAGCCGCCGCCGCGTCGAGCGTGCTGGTGATCGCGTTGATGCGCCGCGTGTTCTCGTCAATCTTCTTGGTGATGGAGCGCGCCACGGCAATGGCGGGGTTCACCGCGCCCACGGCGGAGAGTCCTTGCTTCTTGATACTGTCGATGAACTCCTTGCGCTCGAAGGCGTGGTTCTTGGTGCGGTCGAGCGAGTGCTCGTCGACCTCGAGGCCCATGCCCTTGCCCGAAAGCTCCTCGGCCTGGCCGATGGCGTTGACGTAGACGTCCTCACCCGTGACGTTGCGGCAGCGGTCGCAGATGCCAAGCGGCAGGGAAATGGAGACGTTGGGATAGTCCACGAGAATGGCGTACCAGACCTCAGGGGGCACAGCGCCCACACAGGGCAGCACGACCTCGTTGCCCTCGGGAATGCGGCCAAGGCCGCGCGTGCAGGTGACGTAGGCATGCTCGAACGCCGAGGCCGCGCGGACGATGCGCTCGTAGAGCTTGCGCGGGGTGATCTGGGTGGCCGTGAAGCACTCGCTCGTGCAGATGGACGAGCACAGGCCGCACTTGCGGCACCTGTCGGAGACCTCGATGCCGCCCTCGGACATGTCGATGGCGGAGACCGGGCACACGTCGACGCAGCGAGTGCAGAGCTTGGGGTCGTCTCCCTGGATGGTCACGCAGGGGTTCACGTTGGCGCGCGGACGCTCCTTGAACTCGGCCGGGTTCCAGGCCTGGACCTCCTCCGGCCGCGCAGAGAGGGCGTTCGCGACATCGTTGACAGGGTTCGAGAGCGCCTGCCAGTCATTCTTTATGTCGATGAACTCATCGAGCAGGTCCCGATTCTGCGCCATACATCTCCCTTACGCCAAGCGCCACCATCCCCCGGGCAACGCAAGCCCCTATTCTATCTCCCCCGCCAAACGACAGGCTCCAAGAAGGCCGAAGCCAAACGCATGGCCAACAAGCAGCAAGAGGCCCCGGCCTCGTTCCAGCACCGTTACCAACAGGCGGCCCGGCCTTTACCAAAGCGCGAGACTTGGGGACTTGCAAAGCAAGTGACCTCGCGCGGAGGGTATAGGCCGGGCCGCCGTCGGAAGCGCTAGAGGAACGAGACCGGGGCCTCGCAGCTAGCTAGTTTGCCATCGGGCTTAGTACATACCGCCGCCCTGGCCGCCCTGAGCAGCAGCCTGGGAGATGGCCTCCTCGATGGTGGTGTCCTTCGGCTCATCGGTGACCGTGGCCTCGGTGATGAGGATGAGCGAGGCGACGGAGGCGGCGTTCTGGAGCGTGGTGCGCGTGACCTTGACCGGGTCGAGCACGCCCATCTTGATCATGTCGCCCCACTCGCCGTTGGCGGAGTTTAGACCCTCGCCCGCAGGCAGGCCCTTGATCTTCTCGACCACGACGGAGCCCTCGAAGCCGGCGTTCTCGGCAATCTTCTTGACCGGGGCAACCAGCGCCTTGCGGACGATCTCGACGCCAATCTTCTCCTCGTCGGTGGCCTCAACCTTGTCGAGCACCGGCAGGGCCTCAAGGAAGGCCACGCCGCCGCCGGCGACGATGCCCTCCTCGACAGCCGCACGGGTGGCCTGCAGGGCGTCCTCGATACGGTGCTTGACCTCCTTGAGCTCGACCTCGGTGGCAGCGCCAACCTTGATGACAGCCACGCCGCCGGAGAGCTTGGCCAGACGCTCCTGGAGCTTCTCGCGGTCGAAGTCGGAGTCGGTGTGCTCGATCTCGCCCTTGATCTGGGCAACGCGCTCGTCGATGGCCTCCTTGGAGCCGGCGCCAGAGACGATGGTGGTGTTGTCCTTGGTGATCTTCACGCTCTTGGCACGGCCGAGCATCTCGGCGGTGGTGTCGGAGAGCTTGATGCCAAGCTCCTCCATGGCAACCTGGCCACCGGTGAGGACGGCGATGTCCTCAAGCATGCGCTTGCGACGATCGCCGTAGCCAGGGGCCTTCACGGCGGCGATCTTCAGCGTGCCACGGAGCTTGTTGAGGATCAGCGTGGCGAGCGCCTCGCCGTCAACGTCCTCGGCGATGATGAGCAGCGAGCTGCCGGACTTCTGAACGGCCTCGAGCACCGGCAGGATGTCCTGGATGTTGGACACCTTCTGGTCGGTCATGAGGATGTAGGGGTTGTCCAGCTCGGCGGTCATAGCGGAGTTGTCGGTCGCGAAGTACGGGGAGATGTAGCCCTTGTCGAACTGCATGCCCTCGACCGTGTCGACCGAGATGCCGAAGTTGGTCTTGTCCTCGTCGACGGTGATGACGCCGTCCTTGCCCACGACCTCCATGGCGTCGGAGATCTTCTGGCCGACCTGCGGGTCAGACGCGGAGATGGTGCCAACGGAGGCAATCTGCTCCTTGGTATCGACCGGCTTGGCGGCAGCTTTCATGGACTCGACGACGGCGTTCACGGCCTTGTCGATGCCGCGACGAATGGCCAGCGGGTCGGCGCCGGCGGCGACGTTGCGCAGGCCCTCGTTCACGATGACCTGGGCAAGCAGCGTGGCAGTGGTGGTGCCGTCACCCACGGTGTCGTTGGTCTTGGTGGCGACCTCCTTCACCAGCTGGGCGCCCATGTTCTCGACCTTGTCCTTGAGCTCGATCTCCTTGGCGACGGAGACGCCATCATTGGTGATGGTGGGGGCGCCGTAGGAGCGCTCGAGGGCGACGTAGCGGCCCTTGGGGCCCATCGTCGCGGTAACGGCATCAGCCAGGGTGTTGACGCCCTTGGCAATCTTGGCGCGGGCATCGGTGCCGAAGGCAATGTTCTTAGCCATTGGAAGGCTTCCTTTCAGAGTTCACGTCGTGCGGCCGCCGAGTCGTGCGGCCATGCGACGAAAGGTTCGGATGAGCGAGTCTGGGGCTTAGGCCTCGATGATCGCGTAGATGTCATCGGCGCGGAGCAGCAGGTAGTCCTCGCCGTCGACCTTGACCTCGTTGCCGCCGAACTTGCCGTAGTAGACCTCGTCGCCCACCTTGACGTCCGGGACGATGCGCTCGCCCTTGTCGTTGAACTTGCCGGCGCCGACAGCGATGACCTCGCCCTTCTGCGGCTTCTCCTGGGCGCCACTGGAGATGTACAGACCGGTCGCGGTCTTCTCCTCCTTGGGAGCGGGCTTAACGAGAACGCGGTCTCCAAGCGGCTTAAGCGTCATATCGATGAACCTCCTTCTCGGGTGCCTGCGTGCGCCCTCGCGGGCAAACCACAGTGCAGGCACGGTCGACGCGGGCGATCTCGCGCCGCGCCATCTGCTAACGCTTTGAATAGTACCCAGCTGCCCGCGATATAACAACGGGAAATGAAAAAATCTTCTTCCATCGCACTTAGATTTTGTGATATCTCGAAGTAATGGCCTACACCTTTGGAGGTTTAGCATAGCGACGCTCGTACTCCTCGGCGCATGAACGGCGCCCTAAGGCGGGGGCCTCATCGCATGCGAGCTCCCCGTCCACGATCCAGGCGACGCGGTCGCACGAGCTGTCCACGTTGGCGACGTCGTGAGTCGACAGCATGACCGCCTTGCCGTCCCCCGCATACGACCGAAGAGCCCCGCTCACCACCCCTACATTCTTGAAGTCGAGCGCGCTCGTCGGCTCGTCGAGCAGCAGACAAGCTGCACCCGTGCAGAGCGCCACCGTCAGGCAGACGAGCTGCGCCATGCCCTGCGAACACCTGCGGACAGGGACGTCGAGCAGCGCCTCGGCACCCAGCAGCTTCGCGAGCTTGTCAAGCCTGGCCCCCGACCCCCAGAGCCCACACGCCACGCGTGCCTGCTGGCGACCCGTCAGCCAGGGATAGAGCATCTGCGGACCCGGCACGAACACCACTGCACGCCGCCACGCGGCGCACGAGCCGGTCGCGTCCACCCTCGAGACCCGACCGGACACCCCGGGCAGCCACGGCTCAGCCATCGCTGCCATGAGGGAGGTCTTTCCGCTGCCGTTGGGGGCGACAAGGCCCGTCACCGCGTTCGACGCCAGCGAGAACGACGAGACATGCACCACGTGTCGCCGCCCGTGGCCCACCGAAACGTCGTCCAGGCCCAGAACCGCCGGGCGCGTCGCCGCGGAGGGGGCGAGGCGCCTCCGGCGGGCGGCGTCCCGCCCAAGGCCCAGGAACGTCAAGAGCATAAGCAGCAGGAGCACGGACGCGCCACACACCGCAGCCCCGAGGCCGAGGGTCGCGCCGCTCGCGTATCGCATCTCGGAGCCGTTCACATAGAGCGGGGCTCCCACGACCCCCGACACCAAGAGGTAGGTCATCGGCAGGAACGTGAGAAGGCCCCTCCACGGCATGCCCGGCTCGTGGTACAGCGGGAGCAGCGGCAGCAGGAACGCCGCGAAGATCACACCGCGCCCGGCGGCGGGCGAGGAGGATGACGCCACGACGAGCGTCATCAGGGCCTGGCCCCACGCCAGGGCCATGGCCGTGAGCGCGACGTCGCCCGCCAGCACCCGTCCGACCGTCGACACAACGACCTCGCCGTCGAGGACCGACACGACGGGATAGTCGAGAGAGCCCGCGCCGGAGCGCGCCACCGTAATCAGGGCAGTTGGCGCCACGGCCGCAAGCAGGTATACGACCGAGGCGAGGAGCATCACGAGGTAGGCCCCGAGCCACCGCACGGGCTCGCTCACCGGGGCCCGGCACAACAGCCGGCCGTCGCAGAGGACGGACAGCACCGACGAGACACCCGTCGCGACGACGATACCCACGAGCGCGACCGGGATGACCCAGAATGAATAGGCGAGATAGTAGGTGAATGGCATCTGTCGCGTCGTTTGATAGACTTCCGGACGCTTCAACTCCGCGATGGAACGCAAGAGCGTCGCCCGCGCTTGGTCGAGAAGCCAAAGCTCACTATCCCGGGAGGCTGCCTCGGAGCTTGCGCCAAGACTGTAGTAGTCGGCAAGGCCCTCGAGCTGGGCAGCGCTGCCATCCGCCGCGGAGAGGGCCTCGCTCAGGATGTCCCTCTCTCGTCTGTCCGCATCGATGACATCTTGGGGGATGCCCGCGGGCTGCGCGCTGCTCAGCAGGCTTGTCTTCAGGTCAAGATTCTGCCGGGCCACGAGGGTGATTGCCTCGTAGCCGGAAGGGAATCCGAAGACCAGGGGGAGCAGCATGATGATCTGAGCGATCACAAGCGGAATAATGCCTCGGCGCCTATCGAAGGCCACGCGGACGAGTGCCCCAAGGTACCTTGCGAACAGTTTCATACCGCACCCCCACGTTGGTTGACATGGGTCATTCACCATCAAATCGGCTTTTACCGACCCGTCACCACCATGCCCTGCGAAAGGAGAGGCGTCTGTAGACAAGAGGTATGCATCTGCAGATATGAGGGGTGTCTACGGGCGACTGACGCCGACAGCACGCGGTAGGCGTGGCCGGCGGTCGTGGGCCAGATCCTATTGACTCAGGCCCCTGAGCACCGCGTCACGAAAGCCCGCGCGCGTATGCACGCCCAGGGCGCGGTAGGCCATATATCGTGACGAGTTGACCGTTCCCACAGCGATAGTGAGGCGACGCGCGATCTCCGAACGAGAAGCTCCGGCCATCGTCATCATCATGACCTCGATTTGGGTCTCGCCCAGGCCCCGGCTCACAAGGTAGGCGCGTACGCGCTCGTCCGTAACAGGCCGTCCGGCCGCGCCTTCGCCATCGGAGAGGCCACCGGCTTGATACCTTCGCAGCGCGTCGAGCGCCACGAACACGAGAGCCCCAAACGCCAGGAGCCCCAGCCCGCCCTCGACCCACCCCGCCGCCGAGGCGAGCCTCACGGCCCTCTCTCCCTGGTTGAGCAATACGAGCACCCGCTGCGCAGAAAAGAGACACCACGATGCAAGGGAGCCCATGAACGCACCGGCAGCGACCAGCAGCCAGCCTGCGCCGCTCCACGGCACGGGGACTCTCGTCCGCCCGACACGATCGAATTCTACCGACGTATGTGCCACCAGCCCCGCGAACAGCAGGGCAAGAACCCCAACGGCGGGAGCGCGTGGCACCATGGCAAGGGGCACCGTCGCGTCGAGCGCCATTCCCCAGCCCATGCCAACTGCAACGCAGAGCACCACGTGCAGCGCCCGGAAGTGCAGCGTCCATCGCCCCAAGCCGCGCACACCGCGATTCGACACCCATCGCCACGCCACCAGCCAAAGAACAGCCGCGAACAGTGCGGCAAAGCGAATGAACGGCCGCTGCCACCGCAGGGGGCTCGCATCGGGATCGGCGGGGCCGAGAGGCACGAGGATAAAGGCGAGGGCCAAGGCGCCCACCAGAATGTCCGGCAACAGAGCCCGCATGAGAGCCGGGGCACAGTACCTGGGAACTTCTGAGGAGGCGGCCATGGAACCTTGGGCTCGGCAGATTCCCTCATCCGAAGAACCACGCCGAAACACAGACGCACCGCCAGCTCGACAGGCCGACCTTCCGGAGCCGCTGGTCCGGCTGGCCGCATCGCCGGTTCGACCGGCCTGTTCCCCCAAGTCGCCAGCCCAGTCTGTCAGCTCCCCAAACGAGGAGACGCCGAGCTTCCTGCAGGCACGCGCCTGCAGGTTGCGTACGGTCGACGGGCTGATGCCCATCCTCTCCGCCACCGCCGCCGAACTCAGACCCCGCAGACGCAAGGTCACCGCCTGGGCTTCGCGGGCCGAGAATCCCCCGCGCTCCGCGAGGGCGGCAGCGGCCCCGTCGTCACGGAAGCCCATACTGGGAGACACGCCCCTCCCATCGCGCGCCTCATGGTGCGAGACAGGCGCGCGGTCCCCCACGGCATGTGGTATGCAAGCGCCAGGCCGGCAGGCATCCGCCGCGCACGGCGCACCGGTGCCAGACCGGCAGGTGCCCTTCGGGCACAGCGCACCGGTGCCAGGCCGGCGGCGCGACACGACCGGCACCAGGACCGCCCCGAGCATCAGGGCCGCGGCTGCCGCCACGAGCCTCCACCATGAGAGCGCGAGCCACAGCATGAGCGTCGGCCACGCACAGCAGGCGACCCAACAGGTATAGGCACCCAGGAAAAGGGCTGCAAGAAGCGGGGCAACACTCCCCCGCCCACTCGGCACGAGACGGCTCACGGCAGACCCGACGGCAACCAGGCAGAGGGGCCCCAGCATCCAGGCCGCCATGGGCACAATCGACTGCATGTCGATATCGGCGGCACCAAGACGCAGCACGAAGGGGCCAATCGTCCCCGAAAGGCCCGGAGGAATGACGTAGAAGACGATCTGCCACCACTCTTGGTCGGAGAGAGGAAACGCCTGGGCCAGGGACGCCCGCAGAACCGTCCAGCCCGGAAAGGCGCGGGCGCCGGCGGGCATCAGGCCCCAGGCCAACAGGAAAGCTGAAGAAAAGGGCACGAAGGCACAGATCCTTGAGGCAAGCGAATGCCGCGGCAGCTCCTGGGCAGACGGACGACGTTCCGCCACCGCTTCCGGAGCGCGACGTCCTGAGGGCAGCCATGCGAACAGCGCCGCATGGCACAACGACGCAACGCCCGCCAACGACGTTCCCAGGACGCCCAGGACAACGGACGCCACAAGGGGCAGCGGCTCGTCGGGGCCTCCGGCTATCCAGCCCGTCGCCCTCCCCCATGACGCTGCCACGTACAGTCCGCCCGCGCCGGCATCGCAAACCAGCGGCAGCCCATGGAGCCGCCGTCGGTCAATCACGTCCCTCAGATATCCGCCCCCGACGATGCCCAGGACCCCGCACACGGTCATGACCATCCTGAGGTCAGAAAAAACGAGCGCGTACCCACTGTTCGGGAGCACGCCCTCGAGCGAGAGCACCGGGGGCGCCCCAAACAGCGCCCCCAGCCATGCGCACCACAGCACGCGCACCAGAGGCGCGGCGTGGTCCATGATCCCCCTCGAGCCCCGCTTCCCGGCACGCCGGCTCCCCCTCGTGCCCCGCGCGAGCATTACAGTCCTTCGAGCTCACGCTGCCAGAGGGCGCAGACGGCGTCGCTCGGCATGCGGAGGTCTCCGCGCGGGCTCACGGCCACGGTGCCCACCTTGGGGCCGTCGGGCAGGCAGCTACGCTTGAACTGCTGGGAGAAGAACCGCCAGTAGAACTTGCGCAGCCACTTCATGACCGCCTCGGCGTCATAGGTGCCCACGGCCGCGTCGTCGGCGTCGGTGCCGGAGGCGTAGCGGCCGCCAAAGGCCTCGAGCGCCAGGCGGTAGACCTTGGCCGGACCAAACCCGCAGCGCAGCACGTTGTAGAGGAAGAAGTCGTGCAGCTCGTACGGACCCACGAGGTCCTCGGTCTTCTGCGAGATCTTGCCGTCGCCCGTCGCCGGCAACAGCTCCGGCGAGACCGGCGTGTCAAGCACGTCGTAGAGCACGCGCGCAAGCTCGGCGCCATTACGCACGGCCTCCTCGCCGAGGCCCGCGCCGAGCGCCGCCTTGCCACCGGCCGCAGCCGCGTCGGCCACGTAGCGCACGAGGTGCCGCACGAGCGTCTTGGGCACGCCCGCGTTCACGCCATACATGCTCATGTGGTCGGCGTTGTAGGTGGCCCAGCCCAGCGCAAGCTCGGAGAGGTCGCCCGTGCCCACCACGAGGCCGCCCTCCTGGTTGGCCACGTCCATGAGGATCTGCGTGCGCTCGCGGGCCTGCGCGTTCTCGAAGGTCACGGAGTGGTCGGCCTCGTCGTGCCCGATGTCGGCGAAGTGCTGGCGCACGGCCGCCGCGATGGAGATCTCGCGCAGCTCGCAGCCGAGCGCCTCGCTCATGGCCCGGGCGTTGTCGTGCGTGCGTGCGGTCGTGCCAAAGCCGGGCATCGTGATGGCGAGGATGCCCGCGCGGTCAAGTCCCAGCAGGTCAAACGCCCGCGCGCACACGAGCAGGGCAAGCGTGGAGTCAAGGCCGCCCGAGACTCCCACGACCGCCCGCGCGCTGTGCGTATGGGCAAGCCGCTTGGCCAGGCCGTGCGCCTGGATGGCAAAGATCTCCTCGCAGCGCTCGGAGCGGCGTGCGCGGTCGGCCGGCACGAAGGGGTGCGGGTCGACGAGACGCCCGGCAAGGCTCGTCTCGGACACGCCGAGCGAGAAGGGCACGACGGTAAAGCCGTGGTCGTCCGGGCTGGAGAGCGTCTCGAACGTCGACATGCGGCGGCGGTCCGCCGCGAGGAGCTGCACGTCGATGGCGGCGGAGACGCCCACCGCCGCGTGGCCCTCGCCCACCCGGGCCAGACCGGCGTCGGCGAGCGGCTTGGTCTCGGCCAGCACGCGGCCGTTCTCACACACGAGGTCGTGCCCGCCAAAGACGAGGTCCTGCGTTGACTCGCCCCAGCCTGCGCTCGCATACATATAGGCGCAGACCAGCCGGGCGCTCGTGGAGGCCACGAGGCTCCTGCGATAGTCGGCCTTGCCGACGAGCTCGTTGGACGCGGAGAGGTTGCACACGAGCGTGGCGCCCGCCTGGGCAAGCGCGGTCGAGGGCGGGTCTGGCACCCAGAGGTCCTCGCAGATCTCCGCGCCCACCACGAGGCCGGGCAGCTCGTCGCACGCAAAGAGCAGGCGGCTACCGAAGGGAACGACGTCGCCGTCCGGGCCTGTGCCCGCGAGCTCGCCCAACCCGAGGCTCGCAAGCGACAGCCACGCCGCCTCGTCCGGCCCGGCCAAGAAGTGCCGGCCCTCGTAGAACTCGTTGTAGGTAGGGATGTTGCGCTTGGGCACGAGGCCAAGCAGCTGGCCGCGGCTCGCCACGGCCGCGCAGTTGTAGAGCTTGCCGTTCACGCGCAGGGGAACGCCCACGAGCAAAAGGGCGTCAAGGGCGGCCGTCTCGCGGACGAGACAGGCCAGGCCCCGGGCCGCGGCATCGAGCAGCGCGTCCTGCCAGAAGAGGTCCTCGCAGGTATAGGCCGTAATTGCGAGCTCAGGCAAAACGATGACGCGAGCGCCCTCCCCCGCCGCCTCGCGCGCCGCGGCGACGCATGCGTCGACGTTGTAGTCGACGTCGGCGACGCGTATGGCCGGCGTGAGCGCGGCCACCTTCACGAATCCGTCTCGCATGGGAACCCCCCCTTGCCTGTGGTCATTGGCACAAGTCTACAGACTTGGGCGGACGGCGATGCCTGGGGAGCAAGCCCGACCAACGCGCGCGGCCGCACGCCGGAGGGCTCGCGCCAACAGGTCCCCTACGCAGCCAGGTTGACGGCCAGCGCCAGGGTCGAGACGAAGACGACGACCGACCAGAGGAAGAGGCTCTGGCGCTCGGTCTCCTTGCCAAATGCCTTGCGGCCCACCTGGCCCGTGCCCACGTAGTAGAAGTGCATGAGCGCCGCGACGACGCCAAGCACCAGCCATGCGCCACACACCGCCATCATGAAGGCCCAGAGCTCCCGGCTGCCCATGACCGTGCGCGCGGCGTTGGGCGTCACCCATGCCGCGAGCAGGCCCAGCGCAGCCACCACGGCCGTGTCCACGAGCAGAAGCGGACGGGACGGCCCGACGACCGACCAGATACGTCCGCCAAGCGGCACCTCGGACCCGGCGGCCTCGCTACCGGCGGCGTCCCCGCGCGCCTCGCTTCGCTTGGCCTCGCGCACCGCTTCCGCGCGCTCGCGAGCCCGCGCCCGCCCCCGCTCCCTGCGCGTCTTGGAGCCCTTGCCCATCTCGCTCGTCTCCCCTCAGAAGGAGGCCGGACCGCAAGGGGACCGGCCCCAGACAACAGCCCGCCCCGGACAACCCTACAGGCTCATGTTGGGATCGGCGTCCATGTGCAGGTCAGACAGCTCGCCGCGGTCGAACCTGCGCTTTGCCACGAGGGCGATCATGGCCGCGTTGTCGGTGCAGGCCGAGAGGGGCGGCACCGTCACCCGCACGCCCATGTGCCCGAACCTACGCTTATACGCCTCGCGGAGCTGCGGGTTCGCCGCCACGCCGCCGCCCACGCAAAAGTCCTTGGCACCCGTCTGCCTGACGGCGTCCACGGCCTTGGCCACCTGCACGTCGATGACGGCCGCCTCGAAGCTCGCCGCGAGGTCGGGCAGGTTGATGGGCCTGCCGGCCTTGTTCTCGTTGTTGATGTAGGTGATGACGCTTGTCTTGAGGCCCGACAGCGAGAAGCTGTAGTCGCCCGAGTGCATCATCGCGCGCGGAAAGTGGATGGCCTTCTTGTTGCCCTTCGCCGCCAGCCTGCTGATGACGGGGCCGCCGGGATAGCCCAGCCCCAGCGCCTTGGCCACCTTGTCGAACGCCTCGCCCACCGCGTCGTCGATGGTCTGCCCCAGCACCTCGTAGTCGCCCCAGTCGCGCACGTGCACGAGCATGGTGTGCCCGCCCGAGACGAGGCTCGCCACGAAGGGAGGCCTGAGGTCCGGCGTCTCGAAGAGATTGGCAAAGAGGTGCCCCTCGAGGTGGTCGACGCCAATGAGCGGCAGGCCAGAGCCGGCGGCAAGGCCCTTGGCAAACGCGATGCCCACCACGAGTGCGCCCACGAGACCCGGGCCCTGCGTCACGCCCACGGCCGCGAGGTCGGCCGGGACCAACGTGTCTACGCCAAAGTGCGCGCCCGCCTGCGCCATGGCCTCCTCGTAGACGCCCACGACGGCCTCGGCGTGCTTGCGGCTCGCGATCTCGGGCACCACGCCACCAAAGCGCGCGTGGAAGTCGATCTGCGTGGCAACGACGTTGGCCACGATCTGGCCGGCGCCGTCGATGATGGCCATGGCTGTCTCGTCGCAGCTGCTCTCGATGGCCAGGATGAGCGGACCGGCACCGGCGATGGTGGCGGCCTCCTCGTCCGAGCGCGGCGCGGCCACGATGGGCCACGGGCGCACGGAGGCGTGCGGGTCGGGCGTGTCGTGGCGGCTTGGCGTCACGAGCGGCAGCTGCGCCTCCATGATGAGGGCATCGTGGCCCTTGCCGTAGTAGTTGGGGCGACGGCCGACCTCCCCGTAGCCAAGCTGCGCATAGAGCCGCTGGGCTGCGGCGTTGTCGGCGTCCACCTCGAGCGACGACGTGGCGGCTCCCAGCATCTGCGCGTCGTAGGTGACGCGCGCGAGCAGCCTGCCCGCGACGCCCTCGCGCCGGCGGCCCTCGGCCACGGCCACGTTGGAGACCTGCGCGTCGCCGCCCGCCATGACGGCACCGGCATAGCCCACGATCTGGCCCTCGTCGTGAGCGACCCACCAGATGTGACCCGGCTCGGCAAGGTCGTCCGAGAAGAGCTGCGCGCTCCAGGGTGTGTGGTTGCTCGGGGCAAACACCTCGCCCTCGAGCGCCGTCACGGCCGCCACGTCGTTCACGTTCATCGGGCGCAGCTGCAGGTGGCGGTCGGCCAGGGCATCGTCGCAGCCGGTGGTCGCCACCGTCGCGGGCTCCTTGAGGCCCAGGCGCCTGGCCTCGTTCTCCTCCGCGTCGGAGAGGCGCGTGTAGACGGGCAGCACGAGCGCGGGGTCACCCGACTGGGCGGATGCCGTCGCGTCCCCGGAGCCGACATGTGCGGCGACCAGCTCGGCGGCAAGGGCGCGCAGCAGCCCCTCCCCCGTCGGGTGCCAGGCGTCCTCGTCGGCAAAGCGCGACAAACCAGCCGCCTCGAACTGCACCCGATACTTCTTGAGCCCGTCTCCGGCAAGCATGATCTGGTCGTGGTCGGCACGCTCAGCCCACGCGGAGACGGCCGCGGGCACCCTGGACACCGACTCGACGTCGAAGAGCCGATCGGGGCCAGCCTCGCCCAGCTGGTAGAGGGCCGGGTAGACCTCGCGGCGCATGGCATCCCCCACCACGCCCACGAGCCCGCGCACGCCGGAGCGCCACACGCCCCAGGCAACGGCGTCGAGCGTGGAGGCCCCAAAGAGCGGACGCTCCAGCCCGCACGCCAGGCCCTTTGCCGTGGCGATGCCGATGCGCACGCCCGTGAACGAGCCGGGGCCGCGTCCCACGAGCACCGCGTCGACGTCGTCCATGGAGCGGCCCGCCCGCGCAAGGGTGTCCTGGCACGTGCTCACGAGCTCGACGTTTGCCTGGCGGCGGCACTGGTGGTCGCCCGTAGCCAGCACGCGCACGTCCGCGCCCGCCTGGCCCGGCACCAGCTCTGCCACCGCGCACGCCAGCATGTCAGTGGAGGTATCAATCGCAAGCACAAGCTGCGATGTGGTGGAATCGATGTTCATGGAAGCCCTTCCCAAGGCTTATACGTAATGCAGACAGTTTACGACGCGTGCGTGCGGTTGCGCAGGTAGTCCCCAAGATGCGGCACCGCCAGGCGGACCCTCCCGTAGCCGGCCGGCTCGATGACCCGCTCCTTGATGAGGCTCGCCCGATACTTGCTCACCCAGCTGGCGCTGCGTCTCACCCGCTTCTCGACGTCTGACGTGCGGGCAGGCTCCGGATAGTCTCGCACCATGGCGTCGACGAAGAGGCGCTGGGCCGTCGTGAGGCCATCGATGAGAGGGGCACACACGGCGTCGCCAAACGCCCACGTCGCGTCCTCGACCCCCCGCCTCACGTCCTCGACCTCGATGAGACGAGACCCACGCAGCTCCGCCGAACGCCACATGTAGTAGCCGACGAGCTGAATCATGTACGGATAGCCGTCAGACAGTCGTGCTGCCTCGAGAGCCACGTCGTCAGTAATGGACTTTCCCGAATCGGCAACAGTCTCCATGTAGGCAAGGCGCACGTCAGGAATCGAGACGTCGGCAAGGTTTCTCTGGACGCTTCTCCTGAGAAAGGTGAGCACACGCTCGTGAAGAAGCTCGTCCATAAGCGAGGGCAATGCGGCAAAGACGAAGGCGACCCCGTGCTTCTCGGCGTCCGAGACATTGCGCATGTCCTCGTCACGAATGACGTGCTGAAGCGCCGTCGCAAGGGCGACCATGTCCTCCATCGAGGCAGCCTGGGCCTCGTCGATGGTAAAGGCGATGCCCTTGCCGGCCGGAAGCTTCTTAAGGCGGGCCTCAATGGCGTCTCGGAGGGTAAGCGCCCCCTGCTCTGCCGCGGAGAAGCTCGCGCCGCCGAGACTCGCCGTCACCCCGGGAACGCCGATCGTGGGGGTGAGGCTCAGGCCGCGTAGACGAACCCCCTTGTCTGCCAGCGCCTCGATGAGACGTCCGCACAGCCCCTCCGAGGCCGTCTCGGAGATGACGCCCCACCCGCGGGATTCGGCAACGCGCCCCAGCTCGGTGAGCATGACCGTCTTGCCATAGCCTCGCTGTCCCGTGATGAGCATCAGCCTGCCGGGGGCGCCCGCGCCGTTGTCGATACCCTCGGCAAAGTCATCGATAATTCCCTGGCGTCCAATCAGCACGGGCGGCATCTTGCCGGCAGTCGGCTTGAAGGGGTTGGTAGCCATCGCAAAGTCCTCCCGTCGTTGGTGAACTTATACCAAGTTATACCAACTTGCACCAACTTATACCGACTTGCACCAACTTGTACTAATTTGTACTAACTTATACCGAGTTGTACCGATCGTTACCCCTTGACAACGCCGGGCAGGTGGGGGGTGCCGCCGGCCTACGCTGGGCCCTGGCCCCGCAGCACGTCGGCCACGGCGGCCACGAGGGCATCGCCGCGGGCCTCGTGCGAGACGAGCTCGATGTGGCGCAACGGCTCGCCGCCGGCCTCCACCTCGCCCTCCGCGCGCGTGACGAGCACGTCGACGCGCTCGTCGCCCAGCTCGTCGGCAAACTGCTCGCCCCATTCGATGACGCAGACGCCGTCCGTGCCCAGCACGTCCCAGAGCCCGGCGTCGCCCAGCTCGTCGGCGTCGTGCAGGCGGTAGAGGTCGAAGTGGTAGAGCGGCATGCGGCCGCCCTCGTGGATGGCCTCGAGCGCAAACGTGGGGCTCGTGACCTCGTCGTCAATACCCAAACCGCGCGCGATGCCCTTCGTGAGCTGCGTCTTTCCCGCACCGAGGTCGCCCGTGAGCACGAGGACGTCCCCCGGCTCCAGTGCCCCCGCCATGAGACGACCCAGCTCCTGGGTCTCGGTGGCGGAGCGAGAGTCAAGCTCGAGCCTGCTCATCGCGCGCCCCCGTCCGCGCCAAGCCCCGAGCCGTGCCGCGAGTCGGGCACGCCCGCGCCGGCCGGTGCCTTGCGCCCGGCAACTTCCCTGGCGTCCACCATGCGCAGCCCCTCGTTGGGGTCGCCGTCGTGGTCGATGCCCACCTCGCGAGCCACGCGCCGCGCCGCCTCGGCCGGATCCTCCTTGGGCGGGTTGGCCCTGAGCCACTGGCCCACGCGGCGCAGGTCCTCCTCCAGAAGGGGCTGCCAGTCGGAGTGGTAGATGCACGCCGCCGGGTGGAACGTGGGGCACACCACGAAGTGTCCCTGCTGGTAGAGCTGGCCGCGCAGGTTCGTGACGCCGCGGTCGGTCTTGAGGACCCACTGCGAGGCGAAATTACCCAGGCACACGATGACGTCGGGCCAGATGGAGCGAATCTGCTCGCGCAGGAACGGCGAGCAGGCCTCGATCTCGGCCGGCTTGGGGTTGCGGTTTCCGGGCGGGCGGCACTTCACCACGTTGGCGATGTAGATCTCCTGGCGTGTGAGTCCCGCCACCGACAGCAGCGAGTCGAGCTTGTGGCCCGCCGCCCCCACGAACGGCTCGCCCTTGATGTCCTCGTTTCGCCCCGGCCCCTCGCCCACGAACATCACGCGCGCATGCGGGTTGCCCACGCCAAACACGATGTTGGTACGCGTCTGGCCCAGCTCGCAGCGCTGGCAGTTGCCCAGGACGTTCTGAATCTCCTCGAGCATGACCTCGCGGGGCTGCTGGTGCTCGTGGCCGGGAATGTGCATGACGGACATGGGACGACCTCCAATGCGAGGAACGGGAAGGGTGGGCACCAGGTCAATAAGTCGCAGGTCAGGGGACCGACCGAGTCATCTCCGCCAGCCCCGCGCCCACAAGCCAGGCAGTCAGAGCCTAGACGTAGACCTTCTCGAGGCGCATGCCGAAGTTGCACGTGACCTCGTAGTTGATGGTGCCCCTGAGCTTGGCCATCTCCTCGGCGGTGATGCGCTCGTTGCCGTCGGCGCCCAGGATGGTCACCACGTCGCCGAAGTGAACCTCGTCCATGGGGCGCACCGCGCGACGCGTGTTGACGTCCACGGCGAACATGCACTGGTCCATGCAGATGTGGCCCACCTGCGGGCAGCGCGTGCCATGCACCAGCACGTCCATCTTGTCCGAGAGCGTACGGGACAGGCCGTCGGCATAACCCACGGGAATCGTGGCGATCTGCGTGTTCTGCCGCGCCACCGTGTAGGTGAGACCGTAGCTCACGCCCGCGCCCGTCTCGGGATAGATGACGCGCGTCACCTTGGCGCGCACGCCCATGACCGGGTCGAGCGAGATGTGCGGGCGGGTGCTCTCGGCCGGCTGCATGCCGTAGAGGCCCACGCCCACGCGGCACATGTCGAGGTGCGTGTCGGGATAGAGGATCGTGGCCGGCGTGTTGTCGCAGTGCACGAGCCCGCAGTCGATGCCCGCGCCCCGCATGGCCGAGACGGCCTCGGTGAAGCGCTTGAACTGCAGGGCAAAGGTCCAGTCGCCGGGCACGTCGGCCGTGGCGAAGTGCGTGAACGTGCCCGCGCAGGAGAGGCCGCGGTGGAAGTCGATGCCGCGGCGGAACTCCACCGCGTCCTTCCAGTTGACGCCGATGCGCGTCATGCCGGTCTCGAGCGAGAGGTGGTACTTGCCCACCTTGCCGAGGGCCGCCGCGCACTCGCCGTAGGCCAGGGCGAACCCTTGGGTGTAGACCGAGGGCATGAGGTCGTGCTCGACGAGGGTCCGCACGCACTCCATGGGCGGCTCGGAGAGGATGAGGATGGGCCACGTGATGCCCGCCTCGCGAAGCTCCAGGCCCTCCTTCACCGTGGCCACGGCAAACTGGTCGGCACCGGCGGCGCGCATAACCTTGACGCACTGCACCGCCCCGTGGCCGTAGGCATCGGCCTTGACGACGGCCATCATGCGCACGCCCGGCTCGAGCAGGTCCTTGAAGGCGCGCGTGTTGCGGCGCAGCGCCCCCTTGTCAATCTCCACCCACGCCCAGCGCGTGTCTGGACACCTGTCTTGACCCATGCGATACGCCCCCGTCGTCGCAGGCCCCGGGGCCGCGACGTTCTCTGTTCCCAATCTTTCGTGCTGCTCGCCCGCGGGGCGCCGGCCCGACGCGTCCGCGCCGTGAGCCGAGCGCCCCACGGGCGAGACGTCTACGCCTTGTCCGAGCCCTTGTCCTGGGCGGAGTCCGCGTCGTCGGCGTCGCTGTAGGCGGCCCGGTCCTCCACCGCGTCGACCGCGAGGCCAACGGTGTCGATTATATCGGCTGCCATGACGCCCCTCGAGCCAAAGCGCTCCTGCGCGATGGACGCGGCGCACCCGTGCACCTCGCAGGCGAGCGAGGCCAGCATGGGCAGCGCGTCCGTGTCGGAGCCGCGGGCGAGCAGGCCCGCCATGATGCCCGCCAGGACGTCGCCCGAGCCGGCCGTGGCGAGGCTCGCCGGGCCAGGCTTGGGCAGAAGCGCGACCTCGACGCCCACGCAGGCCGTGGCCGTGCCCTTGGCGACCACCACGAGCTCGCTGCCGCCGTCGGACCAGACGATGCGGCGCGCGGCCTCGAGGGCCGAGGTGAGCGAGTCGGGCGGGTTGTCCTTGAGGCCCACGAGCCTGCCGAGCTCGCGGCGGTGCGGCGTGAGGACGAGCGGGGCCTTGCGGCGCAGGAGCTCGGGGAACTCGTCGATGCGGCTGCTCGTGAGGCGAGCCAGGCTGTTGAGGCCGTCGGCGTCGACGACGAGCGGGGCTGGGCTCGCGAGCAGCGTGGAGACCACGCCCACGGTGCCGCCCGTGACGCACATGCCGGGGCCCACGAGCACGGCCGAGCGGCGGGCGGCGAGGTCTGCCACCTGGGCACGGGCCGCGCTGGAGAAGGTGCCGTCGGCGTCGGCCGGCAGGCCCACCACCGGGATCTCGAGCAGGTGCGCGCGGGCCAGGTTGGCCACCGGCTCGGGCACGGCAAGGGTCACGTAGCCGGCGCCGGCGCGCGCCGCGGCCTTGGCCGCCATGATGGCCGCACCCGGGAAGCGCGTGGAGCCGCCCACCACGAGCACGCTGCCGCGCGTGTACTTGTCCACCACGCAGGTGGGCGGGTTGAGCACGTCGAGGTAGTCCTCGGGCTCGCAGCGCCAGGCAACCGGGTCGGCGTCGAAGACGAGCTTCCGGGTCTGCTCGGCCAGCGGCGCCACCACGATCGAACCGCAGACGTCGCGGCCGTCGTCGGAGAGGAGGCCCGGCTTGAGCGCCAGCATCGTGATCGTGACGTCAGCCACCACCACGGCGCCGGGCGCGTGGCCCGTCTGCGCGGAGAGGCCGCTCGGCACGTCCACCGCCACCACGCGCGCGCCCGAGGCGTTGAGGGCGTCGATCCAGATGGAGAACGGCGCCACCGGCGCGTCGTGGAAGCCCGTGCCCAGCATGGCGTCGACCACCGTGTCGCAATCGGCCAGCAGCTCGTCCAGCTCGTCGCGGGCGGGCCCCACCACGCAGTCGACGCCCGCCTCGGCCGCGCCCTTGGCGACGATGCGCGCCAGGTCGCTGTGCAGGTCGTCGGGGTCGCAGGGGGAGACCACCTTGACCGAGACGCCCTTGGCCTTGAGCTCCTCGGCCGCGACCCAGCCGTCGCCGCCGTTGTTGCCCAGGCCCGCCAGCACGACAACGTGCGAGACGTCGCCCAGGCGCAGCACCTCCTGCGCCGCCGCGCCGCCGGCGCGGCGCATGAGCTCGGAGACGCTCACGCCCACGTCGGCGAGACGCTGCTCGACCGCCCTGATGTCCTCAACGTTCAAAACAGGCTGCATGGCCCACTCACTTCCTATCCCGCACGCGCTCGAGTTCGTCGATGACCGAGCGCGCCTCCTTGAACGACTCCGCAAGCTCGCGACGCGGGTCGCGGGCCTGCCTGGGCTTGGGCGCCGTCTCCGCCGTGGTCGCCACGGCGTTGGCCACCGCCATCTCCCGCGTGAACGAGAGCGAGATGGCCACGGCCAGAACCCCCTGCTCGCGGGCCACCTCGGCGGCGCGGCCCGACAGCAGGGCGCGGGGCCTTCCCGAGGCGTCCGAGCCCACCGTTACGTCACTGTAGCGCACCCCCGGAGCAAAGCCACAGCCAAGCGCCTTGAGCACCGCCTCGCGCGCGGCGAACCTGCAGGCGTAGTGGGCGGCCGGTCGCGCCGTGGCATCGCAGAACGCGCGCTCCTCCTCCGAGAAGACGCGCTCCCTGAACCGAGGGGTCCGCCTCAGGATACGCTCCATGCGAGCAATCTCCACCATGTCCACGCCAACGCCAGCCAGAGCCATGCGCTACTCCACCGTCACGGACTTCGCAAGGTTGCGCGGCTTGTCCACGTCGCAGCCGCGAGCCAGCGCGACATAGCGCGCCAGCACCTGCAGGTGCAGAATCGCCACCATGGGCACGATGTTCTCCGGGCAGTCCGGAATCCACATGACGCGCTCCACGAGCGAGGCCACGTCCTCGTCGCCGTCGGTGGCAACCGCCACGCACGTGGCCCCGCGGGCGATGACCTCCTGGATGTTCGAGACGGTCTTGTCGCGCACCGAGTCGCGCGGCACGATGGCCACCACGGGAAAGCCCGGCTCGAGCAGAGCAATGGGACCGTGCTTCATCTCGCCGGCGGCATAGGCCTCGGCATGGAGGTAGCTGACCTCCTTGAGCTTGAGCGCGCCCTCCGAGGCCGTCGCCGAGTTGACGCCGCGCCCGATGAAGAGCGCCGAGGGGGCGTGCACGAACTCGCGGGCGGCCGCCTTGGCCTGCCAGCTGCGGTCGAGCACGACGCGCATGAGGTCGGGCACGCGGGCGAGCTCGCGGAAGCGCCGGGCCACCTCGCCCGTGGCCATGTGGCCGTTCTTCTGGGCAAGCAGCAGGGCAAGAATCGTGGCCGCCACCATCTGCGCCGTGTAGGCCTTGGTGGAGCAGACGGAGACCTCGGGGCCGGCCTGGATGTAGAGGACGCCGTCGCTCTCGCGCGCGGCCGTGGAGCCCAAGACGTTGGTGATGGCGAAGACCTTGGCGCCCGCGGCGTGCATCTTGCGCGCGGCGGCCAGGGTGTCGGCCGTCTCGCCGGACTGCGTGATGATGACGCAGAGCGTGTGGTCGGTCACGAGGACATCCTCGTAGATGAACTCGCTCGCGGCCTCGGCGACCACCGGAATACGCGCCCAACCCTCGATGAAACGGCGGGCGAGGAGCCCCACGTGCAGGCTCGTACCGCAGGCGACGACGTAGATGCGGTCGATGGCCGCGATCTCGTCGTCAGTGAGGTCGAGCTCGTCGAGGTTGATGCGCCCGTCGGAGAGGCGCCCCCTGAGCAGGCGCTCGATTGCCGCCGGCTGCTCGGCGATCTCCTTGGCCATGAAGTCGTCGTAGCCGCCGAGCGTGGCCGCACTGGCATCCCAGTCGATGTCGAGCGTGTCGGGCTTGGCGACCTCGCTGCCAGACGCGTCGTAGACGGTGACGGCGCCGCTCGGGTCCATGCGCGCCAGCTGGCCGTCGTCGAGCTGGATGACATGCGAGGTGATGCCGGCAAGCGCCGTTATATCGCTTGCCGCATAGGCTCCGCCATCGGTCGCGGCAAGCACCAGAGGCGAGCCCTTGCGCGCACAGGCGACCGTGCCGGGATCGTCGGCGCTGATGGCCGCGACCGCCCAAGACCCCTCGAGGCGACGCGTCGCCTGGCGCAGGGCCTCCACCACGTCCCCAGCGGCGGGGCCGCGCAGGGCCTCCTCCACGAGGTGAGCGATGACCTCGGAGTCCGTCTCGCTCCTGAACTCGTGCCCACGGGCCTGGAGCTCCTCGCGAAGCGAACGGTAGTTCTCGATGATGCCGTTGTGGACGATGGCCACACGGCCATCGCAGCTCGTGTGCGGGTGGGCGTTTCTGTCGGTGGGGGCACCGTGGGTGGCCCAGCGCGTGTGGGCGATGCCGCAGGTGGAGCGCAGGTCCCGGGTCTGGCACTTCTCGACCAGCGCCGAGACGCGGCCAGCGCACTTCACGCCGGCGAGGCTCCCGTCCTGGGCCAGCACCTCAACGCCCGCGGAGTCGTAGCCGCGGTACTCGAGCGTCTTGAGCCCGTCGAGGAGAAAGGGGATGGCTTGGGACGAGCCGGTGTAGGCAACGATTCCGCACATGGCAGACTCCCGTCTTGGTCGGCGGCGACGCGGCCGCACGTTCGACCCCAATACGCCGCAACTCCCGCCGAGCTTGTATCGGGAGCTTCAACAGCAGGTTATGGCATTGTACCAGCCCCATGTGTGCGAGCGGGGAGGTACGCGGCGCCAGTCCGAGGCACCACGCATCCTCCCCCGTTCGGGCACGGCTCAGCCGGCCCCGTCACGTACGTCGCCGGACGGCTGCGCCACGACGGGCGCCAACCCCGGTCGCGCGCACCGGGTGCTATCCCTCCTCGGAGTCCTCCGACTTGTCCTCCGGCACGATGATGTTGAGCACGAACACCACGATGAACGACACCACGAGCGGGCTGCCGAAGATGTTGCGGGCCAGCTGCGGCATGAACTGCAGGATCTCGGGCACGGCGCCGATGCCCACACCCAGGGCGAGCGCGATGCCCACGATCATGCGGTTGCGGTAGTTGAGCGGCTCCTCGGTGAGCAGCTGGATGCCCGAGAGGGTGATGGCCGCGAACACCGTGACGGTGGCGCCTCCCAAGACCGGCTGTGGGATGGTTGCCATGAGCGCGCTGAACTTGGGGCAGACGCCCGCCACCAGCATCACGGCCGCCACGATTAAGAAGACGCGCTTGGCCACGACCTTGGTGGTGCAGATGAGGCCCACGTTCTGGCTATAGGGGTCGGTGGGCAGGCCGCCCAGGCACGCGCCGATCATGCCGCAGATGCTCTGACCCTTGATGGCGCCACCCAGCTCCTGGTCGGTGGCCTCGCGCCCAAAGCCGCCCATGGCCGTGGACGACACGTCGCCGATGGTCTGCACCGCCTGCACCACGTACATGAGCACCATGAGGATGATGGCGTCCGGATGGAACTCGAGGCCAAAGTGGAACGGAACGGGAACGGAGAACCACGCGGCGGCGCTCACGTCGTCAAACGCCACGATGCCGCCCATGAACAGGGCGATGGCATAGCCCACGATGATGCCCACGATCATGCCGGACACCTTGATGTAGCCCTTGCCGAACAGGCTGCACGCGAGGGTCACCACGAGGGTCACGAGCGCAAGCACCCAGAACTCGGGCGAGCCGAACGTGCCCAGCGCCTTGGCGCCCGCGCCGCCGCCCATGTAGTTGATGGCCGTCTCATAGAGCGAGAGACCGATGGAGAGCACCACGGTACCGCTCACGATGGGTGGGAAAAACCGCCGGATCTTCTCCATGAACATGCCGATGAAGATAGAGGCAAAGCCGGCGACGAGCTGCGAGCCAAAGATTGCCGAGATGCCATACTGCGTGCCGATCATGGTGAGGATGGGCATGTAGGCAAAGGCCACGCCCATGACGGCGGGAAGCCCCATGCCAAAGCCAAACACCGGGAAGAGCTGCAGCAGCGTGGTGATGCCGCCGATGATCATGGCCGCCTGGATGAGCATCGTCTCGTCCGAGGCGGGAAGCCCCAGCGAGGCCGCGATGAGCATGGGCGGCGTGATGTTGCCCACGAGCATGGCCAGGACGTGCTGCATCGCCTGGGGGAACGCCATCCCCAGCGACGGCTTGCCGTCAATCTTGTAGAGCTCTCCCTCTCCGCCCGCCGACGCAATTCCCCTGCTCACGCGCATCACCCTCTCGACTATCCTGAGCCCTGAGGCTCCCCATAGAGACGCACGGCACGACGGGGCATCGCCCAGACGCACCGAAACCGTTGGTTGGCCAACGCGGGACGTTGCTGCGCGCTCGTCCGGCAAGGCGTTGTCGTGCCCATTCTTACAGAGAGTTAGGGCTACTTACTCCTGGTAAGGGTGCGGGATGCCAGAAGGTAGGTAATGGACGGCAAACGGGGCACGGACCGGAGCGGCCGGGCAAGGTTCCGCAGACGGACGGCCGAAAAGGCCGCAGGCGTATGGCTTCTGCAGCATGGGGGCCCTGCTGCAGAGGAGCCTGCGAAAAAAGGAACCCGCCAGCCAGAGCTGACGGGTTCCAGTAGGTGCAGGGGCAGAGTCGTCTGCGACCGAAGGCCTAGCGCTTCGAGAACTGCGGACGCTTGCGGGCCTTCTTGAGGCCGTACTTCTTGCGCTCGACCGCGCGGGAATCGCGGGTGAGGTAGCCGGCCTTCTTGAGCTCGGCGCGGTACTCGCCGGCCTCGAGGAGGGCACGGGCGATCCCGAGGCGCAGGGCGCCGGACTGACCCGTGATGCCGCCGCCGTCGCAGAGGGCGATGACGTCGAAGTGGCCGACGGTGTCCGTCACCTTGAAGGGGGCGCAGGCGTCGTCGACGAGCTGCTGACGGCCAAAGTAGTTGAGGGCGTCGCGGCCGTTGACGGTCACCTTGCCAGTGCCGGGAACGAGACGGACGCGGGCGACGGCCTCCTTGCGGCGACCGGTGCCGGTGTAGACAGCGGTGTTGTCAGCCATCGTTAGGCCCTCCAATCAACCTGAACGGGGTTCTGGGCGGTGTGCGGGTGCTCGGGGCCAGCGTAGACCTTGAGCTTGGTGAACTGCTTACGGCCGAGGGAATTCTTGGGAAGCATGCCCTTCACGGCGTGCTCGATGACACGCTCGGGGTGCTTCTCCATGGCCTCCTTGAAGCTCTCGAAGTGCATGCCGCCCAGCCATCCGCTGTAGCGCCAGTAGGTCTTCTTGTCAGCCTTGTTGCCGGTAAGCTGGACCTTATCGGCATTGATGATGACAACGAAGTCACCCGTGTCGGTGTGAGGCGTGTACTGCGGCTTGTTCTTGCCGCGAAGGATCATAGCGGCCTTCGTGGCGAGACGGCCGAGCGTGGCGCCATCAGCATCGATGAGGACCCAATTGCGGGTGACCTCGCCGGGCTTGGCGTACTGAGTCGACTTCATTTGACTCCTCCGTGTGCTTGCGTGTTGCGGTGTTCTTTTAAAGAGGTTACGGGGCTCTGCAAAAGAAGCTTTCCTATTGTATGTCGCGGCTTGCGAAGTGCAAGCTAAATCCTGTCAAATCCGTGATTTTTGAAGGAAATGTGCAAGACGGCGCAAAAGGGCGAGAGCCGACCATGTGCTCGCCCAATCTACGCGCCCAGCGCGCGCACGGCCTCCAGGGCTGCCACCGCCTGGCGCCGGCCGTCCAGGTAGAGGCGGAGGAGCCCCTCGCCGTCGGCGCCGGAGGTGCTGCCCACGCGCACGGGCTCGCTTGGCGCGATGACCACGGCCTTGCCCTCGCGCTCGAGCCCCCAGATGTGCTCGCGCTGCTCGTTGTAGCGCTCGGCGCGGGTGCGCAGCGCCTCCAGGTAGTACGGGAAGTCCGAGTAGCGGCGGTCGGCCAGGGGCTGCAGCTCGTAGGGCCCGCGCTTCACGTAGCCGCGGTCCTGCGTGAGCACCACGAGCGCCTTGTCGGCGCCCTCGGCAAGCGCGCGCTCCACGGGCACGGAGTCGGCCGTGCCGCCGTCGAGCAGGCGGCTCTCCCCCACCTCCACGATACGGGAGAGCACCGGCAGGGACGCCGAGGCCCGCACCTTGTCGATGTCCTCCGGCAGGCTTCTCACCTCGAGGTAGTCGGCCGTGCCAAAGACCACGTCGGTGGCCACCACCATGTAGCGCGAGCGGCGCCTGGCGAAGGTCGCGTAGTCGAACGGGTCGATCTCGTCCTGCAGCTGGTGGTACATGAAGTCGGCCCCAGCGATGTTGCCCGTCGTGGCCAGAGACCACAGGCTCATGAAGCGGCGGTCGTCGCGAAAGGCGAGGCTCTCGCGCATGTAGCGGCCGATCTGGCGCGACAGGTAGCTCGCCGCGTTGATGGCGCCGGCCGAGACGCCCCACACCGTGTCGAAGCCGTAGACGCCCCGCTCCTGCAGCACGTCGAGCACGCCGGCCGTGAACATGCCGCGCATGCCGCCGCCCTCCAGCACGAGGTCGACGCCGGTGCGCGGCGCGCCCATCACATTGAGCTGGGCATCGTCCCTTTTGGCCGCAGCACCCCGCGCCGCAGACGCAACCTTGTTGATGATGTCGAGAGACATGAGACCTCCCAAGGTCAGCAGCGGGCGCCACGCGCCCAGCATCAAAGTCGATGGCTCAGTTATACCCCGCAGGTTGACATAACGAGCACCCGGTGGCTTCGCGCATCGTTCCGATAAACCGCCGGCAACCAGAGTCGCCTCGGAGCGGTCCCTCACCGCGAACACGTGCGCCATCACTCATTCGTCTTTTTTTGAGACACCCGCCCACCGACCGCGTGTTATTGGCTAGCAGGCCTGAATCTACAGTGAAGAAAGAGAGGAGGCAGGTATGAGCAACTCCCCGTTCGGACGCACCCGCAAAACCGTGCTCCGCAGCGACTCGTTTCTCAGGCACGCAATGAAAGCGCATGGGGCCAGCGTCCTGAGGCTCGCGATTGCCCAAACAGGTTCGCGAGCGGACGCCGAAGACATCTATCAGGACGTCTTCGTAAGCCTCGCCTGCGACGCAACGAGCTTCTCCGGCGATGACCACCTGCGGGCCTGGCTTCTGCGAGTAACGCTCAACCGCTGCCATGACCTAGCCCGCTCATGGTGGCGACGCAGAACCACGAGCATGGACGCCCTCGAGCTGAACCCGGAAGACCGCGACCGACCACCATCCATCATCGGGGACGAGGTGGCAATCAAGGCCCTCTGGGATGCCGTCCGGCAACTTCCGCCAAAACTCAGGGCACCAGTGCATCTGTTTTATTGCGAGGAACTCTCCTGCGAGGAGATAGCCCACGTGCTCGGTATCAAACCATCCAGCGTCCGGAGTCGCTTACAGCGAGCGCGAGCAAGGCTTAAGGACATCTTGGGAGGTGAAGAGTACGGAGAATTCGAATGGGCGTAGAAAGCCCGCCGCTGGCTTTAGCGACCACCACAATTAAGGAGGACTCGTGAACGAGTATAAAACGCTCATGGAACCCGTGCGTCCGAGCGACGATCTCAACGCCCGAACCCTTGATCGCATTCGTGGGCTCCGTGCCGGAGAGAATGAGCAGGCGTACCGGCCAAAGCCGCTCTCCAGGCTTACCCGCGCGGGAGCCGCCGTCGCCATTGTTGCCGGCCTCGCCCTAGCCACACCGGCCCTCATCCCAAGCGGTATCAGCACCCCCGGCTCAGAGCAGGCCGCCGGGGCCTCCCATGCGTTCGGCCTCGCCATTGCCAACGCAGCAGAGCCCGGCAACAGCGTCGCCGTTCAGTCAACGGGGTCGGGAATCATGCCCGCCCGCGACACAATCGGCTGGCACCAAGCCCTCGAGCTGAACCTCTCTCTGGCTGGGCGCGGGGTCTCCTCCGTGGAATTTCGCGTGCTTGGCTCCGGCACCAATCCAACGAACACAGGCGCAAGCGGAGAACCCGGCACCGCACAATGGAACACGGTATCTATTGGAAGCTGGATTTGGGCCTCAAACGGCACCGACGCGCCCGCCTTTTACCCCGCGAGATCAGACCCGAACGACCTGGGGTCATTGACGTCAACCCCCGAGGAAGTAGCAAATAACGTTGTCACAATAAGCTACGACAGCCAAGGGGCGGACGGCATCTACCACACGACTGACGGCGTCTACAACTTACTGAGCGTGGCGGCCGACGAAGCCGAGTTCTACCGCAGCGATGAGACCCTTCGCTCGCTCTATCGCCTAACAAAGGCCTCCATTGGCGACGTCCTCGACGAAGACCTCAATCTCGTTGGCACGCGAGCAGGAAACCCGAAAGAAAACCCGGAGTCCTGGGCGAACGTAGACGAGGAGCTGCCCGAGCTTAGGGACGCGTACGAGACGGCTTTCGATGAGGTCACTTCGACGCGCGAGAGCACCCTCGCGTGGGCGAAGAAAAACTATGTCTCCGGTATCGCGCTGGCTGCCAAACAAGTTGCCGCAACGACGCTAGAAGCAACGGCCACCTATGAAGACGGATCGACCGAAACCCGCCTCTATCGCATTCAGCTCGCAGACAACTATGAACAGGTTCTTTCCAGTCGCTTTGACGCGCTCTGCGCAATAAAAGACCCAACCGATGAGATTGTCAAAGACAGGCTCCCCTGGGCCACTTGGGACAAAGAGGCCGTAGAGAAGGCGTCCGAGACCGACGCGCGCCTGACAGCGCCCATTTACACGATAGCGGACATCACCGAGTAGCCAAGCGCCCTGCACAGAGTTCACCCCTCCGCTACGCACAAGAAAGCGGGCCGCGGCTGCTACGGCCACGGCCCGCTCATCGCTCTTGGTGGAGGCGCGGAGAATCGAACTCCGGTCCAAAGCACTCCCCTGGCAGGTGTCTCCAAGCTCAGTCGCCGTTTGAGTCTCGGGCGCTTCGCACACGGTGACCCGCGCTCGACGCCCCAGCTGGTTCAGGCTTACTGCGCGGCATACCAACCACGTCCGCGCCAGCAGCTCCCTAACGTGACGTCGCCGCGGGAACAGGAGCGATTCCCGCATTGACGGCTGCTAAATTAGATTAAGCAGCGAGGGCAAGGTTGCCCTGATAAGAGTTGTCGTCAATTCAATTTGACGGTACCCCTGTTTTACGTGGCGAGGAGACCACGGCTTGCTGCCCACCTCAGGAACACCCTGTCGAAACCAGTCGCCCCCAAAAGGTGCTTGAGAGTATACCCAAACCGCCAACGCCCATGCGCCACAGCCCCGCCAAACCACCATGCGAGTTATCAAGATACGGCGGCACGTAGCCGCTGGGTGCGGCGCCTCGGCCACGGGGTGCGGCGTCCCGACCGCAGGCGCGCCCGACACGCAGACGCGGACCCACAGTATACCCACTTGCCGGCTATCTTTCGCCGAGTGTACCGTTTTGACCAGTTAGCACGGCAAAAACAGGCGGATAACTGGTGCAAACGGTACACTCGGCGTACTCGAGTGAAGCGAGCGGCGCCGGACGCGAGCGAACGATGCTAGTCGAGCAGGGCCTCGACCATGTCGACGAAGTCGCCCACGGTCTCGGGGGCGGCGTCGGCGTCGACCTCGATGCCGAACTCGTCCTCGCAGGCCATGACGGCCTCGACCACGGAGAGGCTGTCGAGCCCCAGGTCGGAGAGCTTGGTGTCGTTGGTGATCTCGACGTCCTCGAGGCCATCCTGCTCCTGGAGGATCTTGACGATGCGATCGAACGTGGACTCCTCGGCCATGACGGCCCCCTTCTCCTCTGACGCGGGTCTTCCGCGCCGCCCGGCTCGCGCGCGGGCAACCCTATGTCGCGGACACTATACCCTACCCGATGAGCGCCTGCGCCCCCATACCGCGGAAGCGCTCGTATCGCCGGCGGACGAGCTCGTCGGGCTCCAGCCTGGCCAGCTCGTCGAGGTGGGCCTCGACGCTCACGAGCAGCGCGTGGGCCAGCTCGTCGGCTGTGAGGCCCTCGTCGTCCACCACGTCGTCGACGATGCCGAGGCGCATGAGGTCCGAGGCCGTGAGGCCCAGGGCGTCGGCCGCCTCGGGGGCGCGCTTGGCCGTCTTCCAGAGGATGGACGCGCAGCCCTCCGGGCTCACCACCGAGTACACAGCGCTGCCCAGCATGAGCACGCGGTCGGCCACGGCCAGCGCGAGCGCGCCGCCCGAGCCGCCCTCGCCCACCACCGCCGAGACCACCGGCACGGAAAGGCCGCTCATCTCCACGAGGTTGGTCGCGATGGCCTCGCCCTGGCCGCGCTCCTCGGCGCCGATGCCGCAGAACGCGCCGGCCGTGTCCACGAGGCACACGACGGGCAGGCCAAAGCGCTCGGCCAGGCGCATGAGGCGCAGCGCCTTGCGGTAGCCCTCCGGGTGCGCCGAGCCAAAGTTGCGCTCGACGCGCTCCTTGGTGGTGCGGCCGCGCTCGGTGGCGCACACCATCACCACGCGCCGGCCCACCCAGGCGAGGCCGGCCACCACGGCGGCGTCGTCGCCAAAGAGGCGGTCGCCGTGCAGCTCGACGAAGCCGTCGAAGGCGCGCTCGATGAGCTCGAGCGGCGTGGGCCTCGAGGTGGAGCGGGCCTGCGTGACGCGGGCATAGGCGTCGACCTCGTCCTTGCCACGGCGGCGCGGACGCAGCTTGGGCGCGGGCTCGGGCTTGAGCTCGTCGAGGCTGCCCTCCTCCGGCGCCTCGCCGGCGAGCAGGGCCAGAAGCTCGCCCAGGACGTCGGGGGTGGAGCGGCGCGGCACGATGCGGTCCACGAAGCCGTGCTCGAGCTGGAACTCGGAGCGCTGGAAGCCCGCCGGCAGGCGCTTGTGCGTGGTCTGCTCGATGACGCGTGGGCCGGCAAAGGCCACGAGCGCGCCGGGCTCGGCCAGGATGACGTCGCCCTCCATGGCGAAGCTCGCCGTGACGCCGCCCGTCGTGGGGTCGGTGAGCACGCAGACGTAGGGCAGGTGCGCCTCGGCCAGGCGACGGCGGGCCGCCGAGACCTTGGCCATCTGCATGAGTGAGGTGGTTCCCTCCTGCATGCGGGCACCGCCGGAGACGGTGAAGCCCACCACGGGAAGGCCCAGCTCGATGGCCCGCTCGAACGTGCGGCAGATCTTCTCGCCCACGACCGAGCCCATCGAGCCCATCATGAAGTCGCCGTTCATGACGAAGATGGTGCACGCGCGCCCGCGGATGGTGGCCCGCCCGCACACCACGGCGTCGGCCTCGCTGGTCTTGGCGCGCGCTGCGTCGAGCTTCTCGGCATAGCCCGGGAACTTGAGGAAGTCGCGGACCTCGAGGTCCTTGTACCACTCCTCGAACGAGCCGGCGTCCACCGTGAGGCGCAGGCGGTGCCGGGCGTTCACACGCAGGTGATGGCCGCAGCGCGGGCACACGTCGTAGTTCGCGGAGAGCTGCTCCTGGTCGATGACGCGCCGGCATCCCGGGCACTTCACCAAAAGCGTGCGCGGTGGCAGCTCCACGGCCACCTCGGTGACGGGCCCCTCGAGCTCGTTCTCGCGCTTGTCTCGCCTAGCGCACATGGTGACTCCCCTCGCACGCGGCAGGTACGCCCCAGGCGTGCCCGCCACCCTCGCTACTCATAGAGGTGCTCCATCAGGTTCGTGTGGTACATGCCGGCAGCGAACTCGCGGTTTGCCAGGATGTCGAACTGCAGGTCCACGTTGGTGGACACGCCCTCGATCACGAGCTCCCCCAGCGCGGCGCGCATCTTGCGGATGGCCTCCTCACGCGTGGGCGAGCTCACGATGAGCTTGCCGAGCATCGAGTCGTAGTAGGGCGGCACCTTGGCGCCCTGGTAGAGGGCCGAGTCGAAGCGCACCCACGGGCCGCCCGGCGCGTGCAGGCCCGTGACCGTGCCGCACGAGGGCAGAAAGTCGGGGGTCTCGGCGTTGATGCGACACTCGATGGCGCGCTTCACCGGCGGCACCTCGTCGCCCTTCTGCGGCAGCGGCTGGCCGGCCGCCACGCGCAGCTGCCACTTCACGAGGTCGAGGCCCGTGACCATCTCAGTGACGGGGTGCTCCACCTGCAGGCGCGTGTTCATCTCCATGAAGTAGAACGCGCCGTCGTCGGTGTAGAGGAACTCGATGGTGCCCACGCCCACGTAGCCCACCTCGCGAGCGAGGTCGCGCGCGGCCTTGTGGATGGCGGCGCGGATGTCGTCATGGCCGTCGAGGCAAGGCGCGGGGCTCTCCTCGAGCAGCTTCTGGTTGCGGCGCTGCACGGAGCACTCGCGCTCGCCAAGCGACAGCACGCGGCCGGCCGCGTCGGCGAGGATCTGCACCTCCACGTGGTGGGCGGGGTGCACGAACTTCTCCATGTAGCACTCGCCGTCGCCAAAGGCGCTCTCGGCCTCGGCGCGGGCCTCCTCGAAGGCCGCCGCCGCGTCCTCGGGGCGCTCGACCTTGCGGATGCCGCGCCCGCCGCCGCCCGAGCGGGCCTTGATGAGCACGGGGCAGCCGATGCGCTCGGCCTCGGCGGTGGCGTCCCCGGGGCTGGCGATGAGGTCGCAGCCGGGCACGACGGGCACGCCGGCAGCGCGAGCTGTGCGGCGGGCGGCGTCCTTGTCACCCATGCGCGAGATGACCTCGGGCGTGGGGCCCACGAAGACGAGCCCGCAGTCGCGGCACTCGCGGGCGAAACCGGCGTTCTCGGAGAGGAAGCCGTAGCCGGGGTGGATGGCCTTGGCGCCCGTCTCGAGCGCCACGGTGATGATGGCATCCTCGTTGAGGTAGCTCTCCTGGGCGCGTGGGCCGCCGATGCAGTACGACTCGTCGGCGAGGTTCACGTGCAGCGCCCCGGCGTCGGCCGTGGAGTGGACGGCCACGGTGCGCACGCCCATCTCCTTGCAGGCGCGGATGACGCGAACAGCGATCTCGCCGCGGTTTGCGATGAGGATCTTCTCGAACACGGGGCCTATGCCTCCTTGCCCGCTGGCATGAGGGCGAACGACATCTCCGCCTTGCAGCACACCTTGCCGTCTACGCTGGCCGTGCCCTCCGCGAAGCGGAACGGGCCGCGGGCGCGCGTGAGGCGGCAGACGAGCTCTACCGTGTCGCCGGGCACCACGGGATGCTTGAAGCGCACCTTGTCGAGGCTCGTGTAGTAGGGCGTGGCGCCCTTGGCCGCCGGGTCGTCGGCAAGCAGGACGCAGCAGTTCTGCGCGAGCATCTCGCACTGGATCACGCCGGGCACCACGGGGTTTCCGGGAAAGTGGCCCTGGACGAAGAACTCGTCGCCGGTGATGGTGATGCGGCCGTGGGCCTCGGGGCCGTCGGGGCCCTCGACGACCTCCGCCTCGTCGAGGAGAAGCATGGGCGGGCGGTGCGGCAGCAGGCCCTCAAGCTCGGTCTTGTTCATGGGCGACCTCCAAGTTGCCCCGGGTGCTCCGGGCGTCCTGCCCGGTCGGCCGCGGGCGCGGCGCTCCCGCTGC